>ERZ507543.6-NODE-6-length-221792-cov-27.8396_pt1 | contig 221792 bp, 238 predicted proteins | sample MGYA00248695_ERZ507543 | MGnify/ENA primary metagenome ERZ507543 (study PRJEB26165, sample SAMN02676189) | human gut metagenome | isolation source: stool | host: Homo sapiens | place: USA | study: EMG produced TPA metagenomics assembly of the C.diff FMT (human gut...
ACTCCAGTAAGATATTCGGTGACGCCCAATTTTTGCGCTGCGATCACCGCATCTCTAGAAAGTGGCTCTAGTGCTCGCACAATCGTCAATGCTCGATTATTTTTTACAAGCACATTACCACAATAGCTGATCACTGCAGTTAAGACAGTTGCGAGTACCGTAACAACTAATTCATTTGTTTCCATTTTTCTTGTTCCCCCTGCTTTTAATTTTTTCTTTGAGCTTAGCGTTTTCTTTTCTAAGCTTCTCTAATTCACTGACTTCTTTGTTGTCAGCTTTTTTTGCGTTTGCTGTTGCGGTGATATATGCCACGATGATCGAGCCAAGTGTGGAAATCACCGCAATCAACACTTGATCACTCAAGCAGCATCACTCCCATTTAATTTCCGCCACGATTCCAACTAAAACAAAAAAAGAATAGATCCCAGGAAAACTAAAATAAACGCACAAGAGTGCATCATTTGCAAGAAAAGACAAGAAGAACGCCAACCACACGAAAGTCAGCGTTCCAGTCATGATCTGCTTGTAGTACAAATACTTGATGTCCCACAGAGCAAACACCAATGCGATCGTACCAACCACCGCCAACAAGAAAATGAACGGCGGATCATCAAGCACTGCTAACGGGCTATGATCCCAGTCAAAAATACCTGTTGACCGCTTGATGATAAAGTAAATAGCTAGTGAATACGTTTCTAAAGCTTTCAAAAACCAGAAACGATTTTTTACGATATTATCAAACATTTTCAACTCCTTTCTCCATCCCTCCCACCCAACAAATTACATTAAGGTGTTACAGTAAAACTGCAGTGACGCCATTGCTCCCAGTAACCAGCACCAGCACCGTCATGAGAACGAATATAGATATCGCCCGGCACCATGAAAGCGACTTGAACTCCTAAGCCGCCATCTGCACTTTGCCCAAAATTACCCATTACAAGCAAAACGCCCCAATTGCCGTCGGTTGAAGCTTGATTGTTCTTACCAGGAAAATGTGTGCCAGCACGGTTACCGTTGGTCCAAACTAAGTGAACACCGTTTTTTACAACTGTATCCCAGTCAGTATCACCAGTAACATCAACTCCCCAATATTGCAATGCCTGTCCCTTATCGATTTTCCCGTTAGCAATATCTTTAGCAGCTTGAATATCTCCAGCAAAATCAGGCGCATTTAGAATTGCTTCCCAAACAGTTTGCGGTCGGATACCATTGCCTGAACCATCTTTTAGATCTGCAATATAATCACTCATTAGAATCCTCTCCAATCGTTAAAATCTTTATTTTGACCACCAGCACCGCGCGTCCAGCGTTTGCCGTCACTTGCAATCAATGTTTGCGTGCATGCATTGCCATTGATGTCGTTGACTGTCAGTGATCCATAGCCGTTAAAGAAAATCGGTGCATTTTTAACTGAAACACCGTTGATGATATACGTCTTAGATCCTTGGTATTTCCCAGACGTCAGCTTGTTTAGATCACTACCAGCTTTAACTTCGAGATTAGCAGCTAGATGCTCATTGATAAACTCACTCAAGCCGAAAACGGACTCTGCGTGCGTTTCTGGATACATTTGCTCTTGATCTCCGAACTTATTTTCAAAGATCAATTTTACAGCCTTAGTCAATCTTAGTCACCTGCCTTAACGATAAACGTGCAACAGAACAGATCATCATACCTTCAGATCGGATGTTGCGATTTTGAGCTTGACATGTGCGTTTGTTTTCAATTTTAAGCGGTACGCTCGTTTCTGAAATATCTCTTAACTGGATCGTGCGCAAATCAGATACTTCAAAGCTGTCGATTTTACTTGCTTTATCTAGTTGCAAGGCATCGATGCGCTTTTTTAGTGTCGGATAAGTAACACTAAACGCATCAACTCGAGCATCAACTACTTCATTTGGTTGTTCTACATTCCTGATCAAGTTATCAAAGCGTGTGTCATAGCCATTCATATAACCCTTGATCCATAAACCTAGATCAGCACCATACTGGCGTAAAACATACCAGTTATGATTTTTTTGATTACGTGCATCCCGATTTGCAAATGACATTGGTTCATCCCAAATGTCTAAAATCGGTGGATCAATGCTATTTTTCATCTCCTAATCACTCCTTAGTCATTTCAGAAGCTAACAGATCTTCTTGCTCATAAACATAATTTTGAAATGCTGTGATATCCTTACGCACTTCTGCCTTGTGAGCCATGTAAGTCGCGTTATCCATGGCAAATTGGTTAGCCGAGTCGTTAGTGTTGTCACTTGTTGATAACGTGGCCGACAAACGAACTGCCTGTTTCTTATCATCACCTACAACTGAATATGCTGTTAAATTAACTTCTTTTTGTTTTTCCAATGCCATTTCTATTTCTCACCCTTCTTTGTTTCGGCGGAACTTTTGCTAAGCTCTGCGATCTGTTCTTTTAATTCATTATTTTCAACTTCTAAGTTAGTGATTTGAAGTTCTTTATTTGCCAGTTTCACCGCTAAATTTTGGATCAACGTCGACATCTTGTCCAAGCTACTTCGCCTCCTTTTCAGCATTAATAATGTTGACCAGTTCAGGATCTACACCATTTTCAACACACAGTTCTTTTTGCTGTTTGATTGCTTCAGCTTGCAATTCTTTTTGTGCAGCTTTGAGCTTATCTTCTTGAAGTTTCGGCACGATCGGTGTGCCATCATCTCTAAACCCGACAACTTTCTGATTTCCCATAGTCATGACCACCGGTGTAGAACCATCACCTTCTAAAACTGTCCGCATTGAGGCGAAAACATTGCCTTTTTCATCCTTAACGTCACCACTTAAAATAACTGTTTTATTGAATTTCATTAATTACCACCATACCCGTTGTATTTATTGTCCTTTGTTTCTGTATAAATATTGAATCGCTTACCAACACTATTGAACATGACCACATATCCGTTTGAAGGAAACGCGATCCCGCCCCAATTACTAGTATCGTTCACAAAACAGGGATACTTTTCATTATTCCAATCACTCCACGATACCCATGCAGTTCTGATACCGTACCCTGTGCTAGGAACTTTCATATGCACCTCTGAATGAAATGTAGTTGGTTTATACATATGAATATCACGCGGAGCCCAACCTACTCCTGTTTCAGAGTATGATATTGCCGGTGTGAAAGCCCGTGATGTTTTTTGAGAATTCGTTGGAATATATTGCCCAATTGCGATGTAGTCACCGCCGTAAGGATCGCCCCATACTTGTTGAGCCATTAGTCCTATTTCTATTCCCGATGCTCCGCTACCAACAGCTTCTGCCTTTGTATAATCCCAACCACCGCCATTAATATACCCTTGAATCTCACGTTGATAATCTTCAGGGTTATTAGTTACTGCTGCTGGTTTCTTTACGGGAACAGTTACAGCTAATCCATTTTTACTAAGTCCGATTCCCCATTGCTGTCTTGGATCATTAGATGTTGCTCCAAGCTGGATAGAATCGCTTTGCAATTTCAACATTGAATTAGCACCAATCATATCAAGACTTTCAGGGCTAAATTTGACCGCATTATTTTGAGACTTCATGACAACATCGTTTACCATCAATGTCCCTTGAATGCGTGTATTACCATTGATCATGATATGTTTGCCATCGATCATGATGCCTTCAGTTGAAGCGTTGATCTGTGAGATGACTTTATTCTTATCACCCGAGATCTGAAGTGCGATCATTCTAGCAGTCTGTCCGATCACAGAATTGATGCTGCTATCATGGACTTCTGACTTTAATCCATCCAAGGTTTGCGTAAGCTTGCTTAATTTGTTAATGACTGACGGCTGATAAATACCGACCCGCTTTCCTTTGACGAGCATAGGATGCGCAAACATCACATCCCCCTTACCTTTGATAACTAACCCGATACGAGCTTTAGTTATCCCGCTTGGAATAGCGTAGTCGTCGATGCGAATCGTTTTTTCATGGCCCCTAGGAATATTTGCAATATCTTCATAGCTACTTGCCCAAGTCTGACGACTAACACCTTCTCTTTCAAAAAGTTCAATCTCGATTCCGCATTCGCCTAGTGGAGTGGAGAAAATTTCGCCGGTATAAAACGCAATGACGCTAGCAGATAAATGATCACCTTCATTGACACCAATCATTTGGGACCAAGCATTGACCCATTGATCAGTCGCATTGCTGAACGTATCCATCCCCAAACTAGTACTTCCATAATAATTGTCGTACATATTAGTACCACGTTTTAAAGGATGATTTGCGGTCCAGCCTTCAATTTCTTGACCATTTCCAGATTCGAATTCTGAGTTATAGACTAAGTTGATTTGCTTAAGTTCATCACTCATCATACTTTGAACTTGTGTGGTAAAACCATTTGCATTCTGTAAGAAAGCCGAATTTTGAACAATTTTTTGCATACCTTTATACGTTTCAGACTCATACAGAGATGTCAGATCGTTTTTGGTTGCTGTGATCCGGCCTGATAACGCATCGATTTTTGAATTTGCATCATTGTTTACGCCTTGCAAAGCAACTTGCCATTGATCAGCCTTCTGATTGACATAAGACATGTCTGCTTTATTTGCTACTACTGAATTGATCTCGTTAGCTCTTTGATCGACATACGACTTATCTGCTTTAGTAGCTACTACCGAATTGATCGCGTCAGCTTGTTTTTGCAAGTCAGCTATTACTTCTTTGTTTTGATCCTGCGAATCGTCTAGCTTTTTATCTATGTCAGATAAGTTTGCTTTGATCTGTTCGACTGTTTTTTTGTTATTGGTGTCGATCTCATCGATCCGTTTATTGAGACTGCCAGAGTCTAACTTAGCGTCTGTGATTGACTTATCTAATCTAGCCGTTTCGGTTTCGATAGTTTTTAAGATCTCGCTATCTGCTTGTTTGAATTCTTCATCTAATCTATCGACATACTCTCGCGTCTTACTTGCCTCATCACTCAAGTTAGTGGTGATCTTACTAAAATTATTGATCGTTTGTTGGTTACTTATCTCTAGCCAACCTGCGCCATCATAGATCATCATCTGAGCTGGAACTTTATCCATTGCTTGAGGATCAGGCTGAATAAATTTATTGGCTTGCTTTTCCATTTCCCGCCTCCTCTAATGGTCTGACCCAAATATCACCAACTCTGACCATATTGTATTTGGTTGGATCATCTCTTGAGTAGTACGTGGTCGTGGCTGTAAAAGCCTTATTCAATGCCTTTTGAGCTAAATTACTGATATCGTTGATGCGATTGTTCAGTAATGACTGTGTATTTAAAATGCTTGCCGGCAAGTTTTCATATTGCAGTACTGTTGCTTGATCTAAATTATACGGATACCATGTATAACCGATAAGCGTTACATCAGTTTCAAAGCCAATATCTTTGATCGTTAGATGACGTTTTTCTCCTGGAATCGGCTTAAAATTTTCGTTAGCTGTGACTTCAAGACTCACGACCGGTTCGACTTGCAATTGTGAGCGTGCATATCTGCGCATACTTTCTTGATCAGTAAAGCGCTCGTCTGAGATATTTTCCATCGGATACACGCCCCAGGTCGCGATCGATTTACGATCCTCAACAAAAAAAGGCTGAAAATAATATTCAACCTTATTGTTATCTGTACTATTTTCTTTTTGTTTACCAAAACATTTAACTTTGTTAGTAATGTTTGTGCTGTCGATCGTCATATTGATTCCTTGAGCATTATTACGATAGTCGATACGCTGACCAAAATTTTTCTCAAAGGCTTGTGAACTATAAACACCTATATTTTTATTGTCAGGATACACGATTGCATTTGGCCAAGTACTCAAGATCTTACTGATCATGTCTTTACCACTCGTATCACCTAGATTTTGGATCTGTTGTTTATCAAAGTCGCCATAAACGGAATACGTATATCCAATATTATCTTTGTTCTGAGCTCCCAAATAAAACTCAAGCACATCTTGTGGCAGGTATGTTAAGGTTCCTTCACGTACATCATATTGTCGCACACGTGCAATATCATTATAGATATGCGTGGCTGTAACTTGAACTTGCGAATTTGCCCCTTGATTAGATGGTGTGACCTGCTTAATGATGTATTGCTGCCCATCAAAGGTTATCGTACCTTCTGTACTAAGCAATGCATTATATGCAAGACCACCGTCATCAAACGCCGTAAATTGTAGCTGATAGGTGCTATTTTTGGCCCACTGTACTGAAAAAGTCGACCACAAAATACAATTTAGTGGGAGTTCTTGTTTCAGCGATAACGCTTTGATCGTGACGACTTTCTTGAAATCGTTTTTGGGCATCTCATAAGTTGGATAACGCACAAACTTTGTATCATTATACAAGAAACTCCCATGCCGCATATTGATATCATTTTTAACGATCTGCTCGTCTGTCCAAATGAGTGGATTCACTCGCTTGGCCTTGCGATATACCATGTAGCCTGAGTCAGCAACGCCATCGACATGTCCGTCAATCTTATCCTGATACAAATACAAGTAGTCACCAGCGATCAACATTTCTGGCGCTTCATACCAGTGCGCTTTAGGATCGTTGATAATGTTGGTAGCGATCTCTGTATAACGCCCCAAATAATTATCTGCGACAAATAATCTAGCGCTAGATAACCACAAGTAATACTTACCATCCATGTAGGTAAGATTTGGGTCAATAGAACTCTGGCAGTCTACATCGACATGTTGATAGGCATTAGATACTTTATCTGTGACCGGGTCAAAATCGGCCACATAAATACCACGTTTACCATTTAAAGTGGCACTGTAGATAATGTGATATTTATCATTCTTATCTTTAAAGAATTCAGGCGCCCAAATATCAGTATACTGACTATTTTTGATCAAACTTAAATCAAGTTCGGTAAACAGTTTGAAATCAGATGTCTTATAAAGTGCTAGTGTACCAATGATATAGTACACGTCACCAACGCAACAAATAAAGCCGTCTCTCAGCCCCTTCAGCTTGCTAAAATTAGCAACACTGCTCCAACTTTCTCCATCATTAGATGCACTCAGGTTAGGCAGTGCGTTCCATTGATCGTCTTTATTTTCAGCGCGCGGATCAAAGCCAAAATAGATAAATTTATTATTTTTTACTGCATTTAAGATCTCCACTCGCTTTCACCCCCTAGCCTAAATAAATGAATGGAAATGAAAAGGTTATATCTAGATCATTAGCTCCCACTACCGAAAACTCGTTCCATCCCGGGGCTAACGTGATATAACCAAAGTCAGTATTGTTATTGTCTAACGTTCCATTTTTGAACGTGTTGATTCCTTGCAAGATCACTTTGTCTGTATTGTTCATTTGGCCTTTATAACTCCAACTTGTTTTAGTGGTGTTATTGATCAACTTAAAGCCATCGCCAAAGTGTTCCATGATGATATTTAACTCATGTCGTTGAAAGTATGGATCAATCGTGATATCGCTGGCATTAAACACTCTAAATGACTGTTTGTTGATAAAATGATAATCTAAATTTTCACCGTTTGGAATGTTTCCACCATAAAGCATCCAAGCTTCTTGATCGTAGTTCATTAGTTGATCAGATGTCGTCAAACTATACTTATATCCACTCGGATTTTCAAACGGGATCGTAAAAACTGACGTCCGTGCAAATTGCTCTATCGGTGCGATCGTGAAATTGCCTGCTTTAACATACTTGACCACTCCAGGTTCGCCATCAGTCCGGATCCTAAACGTCTCTTTTGAAGAAAAATAGCGGAAAATATCATGCTTAGCTAGCTTATAGTCCCACCAATCACCAAACTTAAAATAAAATCTTGCGTTGATCACGTTTTTGTCGATCGTACTTTCAGTAGGATAACTTCCGTCACCGCCCAAATTAGTCAAATAAGCATTTGTCACGATTGGATCTTCATCATCCCCCAAGTATCTAAGATTGGGAGTGATTGATTCAACTTCGATCTCATCTTCATTACCTCGCTTTATCCAAAGCTTAGGATAACGAAAATGATTACCATAGATCTTCAAATTTTTCCCTCCTAAACATTGAATTGTTGATAGTTTGCTAGCCTTTGATCACTTGCCATATCCCGATAAACTTTTGTCTTATCGTAGCCGTTGATACCTCTGATTGCTTCAAGTTGCGATCCATTGACATTTAACAACATTCCTACCAAATTCTTAAGATCCTTGACAGTTTCAGATAACTCTTTTATATCTTTGTTAACTTCGCTATTGCCATCCGATCGCTTAGCGTTATCAGTTTGAGCAAAATAATCTAACGACTGTTGCATCAGTTGATATGCCCGTGAACGTTTAGATAGATCCAACGGAACTACCATTTCAGGCAAGTTACCTTCAGAGATCTCAACCATCTGATTTTGTGTTACTAGACCACCATTAGCCATCATTCGATGGCCACGTGGGCCCCAACCACGACGAACGCCAATTGGTGCTAAGTCATTACGCCAGTTAGAATCATTTAAAACAGCCATGATCTGATCAAGAGCTGAATGAATATTCTTGTGGCCATTAACTGCCCAAGCATTCCAAGTTCCTAGCTTGTATTGGAATAAACCGTACGGTAACCCTGTACCATCATGATCGTCATATCCACCACCAGTGGCCGGATTAACATTAGACTCAACAAATGCTTGCCAATACAAGTGCTCAATATCGCGCGCTGACAAGCTTTGATGCATCAACGAAGCAGCATGCCGAGCAACTTTGCCAAATTCACTTTTGCTCATTGTGCCATTAGGTGAATTACCACTGCCACCACCACCAGAGAAGCTATCTTTGATCTTCTTTAGGATCCCAGCTAAACCATCAACAGCATCATTGACCATTCCCTTAGTAATATCACGCGGAATGATCCCAGCATCTGGAACGCTATCCAAATTAAAGGTCTTAGCAGCAATATCAAGCAGTGTTCTTTTAGGGTTGGTGATCTTATCTAAAATATCACTTGCAGTATCAGATAAGTGATCATAGATATCTTCAGCACCTTCACGAGCTTTTTTAAAGAAATCGCCTAATGAAATGTTACCAGTTGCGTATCCTGGCAATGTACCCACATATGATCCAGACATGACTTTGGCAGTGTCCTTGGCATTTAAGATCCGATCTCCCGGACGCACATCAATAAATTGTGGGCCCATTTGACCAGCAATTCCGACTTTGCCACTGTATGGTCGATAAATAAGCTCAGGACCTGCTTCACCAACAAGCGCTTTACCGTGGTAATTTGCTTGACCACCAGTAGCATAACCGCCCATGCTTACAGGTTTATATTTATACAAGTCTGCTTTTGAACTGTCATATGATTTTCCAAAAAATTTACCTATCTTTTTGAAGAAATTAAATAAGCTTTCAAAGATCGAAGATGAGCCTTGAGCTTGTTTTGCATTAGCATCCATCGAGCTGTTAGCCTGATTGACAGCGTGCTTTACGACACCTTTTGACTGTTCACGCGCAGAAGATACAACATCGTCTCTTTGCTTACCAGCCAAGCTAGTTGTTTCACTTCTCTGTTTATCGGCCTTATCAACAGCTTCATCCCGCTGGCTTTTTGCTTTATCAGTAACTTTCTTGTACTGGTCATTTGCAGCGTTATAAGCTTCATCTCGTTGCTTCTCAGCCTGTTCCTTGATTGATTTACGCTGTTCTTTAGCCCATTTAGAGTTATCACTATATTGTCGTTCAGCCGCCGCTACTGTCTTTTTATACTGTTCATCAGCCGCCTTGATTGCTGATTCTTTTTGACGTTCAGCTGCGTCTTTTACTTCTTTGTATTTTTTATCAGCTTTTTTAGTGACGTCTTTGTATTCGTCGTTGGCTAACTTAGTGATCTTATCGTATTCTTTTTGAGCATTATTGACGGCTTCTTGCAATTGCTTGTTACTCAATTTGCCTTTTTTAGCTGTGATTTTTTCTAGGATCTTACCTTGCTTATCAGTTTCGAGTTGTATCTTGCCTGTCAATGTTGTATGTTGCTTAGCCTCTTTTGTCATATTGGTAGTCGCATATTTTTCATTTAGCTCATAGATTTTTTTCTTATGCTTTGAACTTGCTTCATCCAACGCCTTGTCACGTTTAGCGACTGCCTTTTTATATTGTTCTGAACTTTGGCCAAAAGTTCGTTGAGCATTCAATATTTCAGTATCATACTTATCACGAATTTTTTTCTTCGCTTTGTTGTAATCCGTATCGATCTTTTGTTTTTGGATAGCGTAGTACTTATCGATCGCAGCCTGGTCAGAACCTGAGCGCCGTGCCTCTTTTTCGAGATCTTTATAATGCTTTTTAGCATCATCGACTCTCTTTTTGTACTCTTCTTTGGTGATCATCCCATTTTTTTGAAGTGTCTTAAGATCGTCTAAATCCTGTTTTTGTTTCTGTTTGTAGTACTCTTTTTGCTCCTTCAAGAGTTGTTTATGTGACTCTTTTTCGCTCATTTTAGGCGCTTCGATCTTCCGACTTTTAATAGTGTCGTTCCAGCTCTTCACAAATTTATTAACAGCGTTAGTTACAGTCTTAGACCCACCGATCTGCTCACCGATACCTGCACCGATCATTGCACCGCCCGGTCCGCCGACAAACGCTCCAATAGTACCACCGATCAATGCACCTGCTGTCTTGCCTGCCGCCTGATACTTAGCTTCAGCTTTGTTTGATTTCACGGCATCATAGATCGACGAACCGAAATCCCAAGCTGTGATCGCAAGCCCCAGGCCACCAACAATCTTAGCACCCAAACTACGGCCAATCCCAGTAAGTTTGCCAGCATTTTTAGTAACAGCTTTACCGCCATTTGCTGTAGTAGCTTCGATTGCCGTTTCAGCAACATTACCAACTCCAGAGACTGTATTGGCCGTTTTAGACACTGCACCACCGGTATAAGCGCCACCAGCCTGAGATTTAGCCAATGCTAAGCTCTGGTATTCTTTCGTTAGTGCGCCAACCTGAACCTGCTCTTCTAACAGAGCCTTATTCTTTCCGAACAAAGAGCGCAATGTCTTCATTTTATTGATAAAGTCCACGACTTTTGAAACTACCCAGATGCCAGCGACAGCCTTTCCAAATCCTACTACTGCATCTGTGTGTTTAATAGCAAAATCGCCAACTTTAAGAATACCATCTGCTACTTTACCAACACCACTAGCTGCCTTTTCAACATCTTTTTGAAATGATTTTTGATCAAACAACTTAGTTAGCTTGTTAGCTGCATCGGTCATATATGGTAACAACTTAGCTCCAAATTCAATTTCTAAAGCGCTCCAAGCTTCTTGGAATCGCTTATTTGAATTTTCAGCCGTCTTAGCATTCTTAGCGGCTAATTCTTGAACGTAATTGCCTTTTTTGCCGGCCTCTTCAACCTTTTTGGTAAGTTCACCTAAATACTTACTATTCTCAGCTAAAATTTCGCCAGATTGTTGCCCCGTCGTACCAAATAAAGAATTAAAGACGGCTGCCTTCTTTTCTTTACCCATTCCTTTAGTTACTTCATTCAGCTTTTTCATGATAGTAGTTAAATCTCTGAAGTTTCCTTTGGAATCAACGATATCTGAACGTTTAAGACCAATTTGATCTAACACAGATCCATTGTTGGTATTTTTGGCAGTTTCTACTTCACCTTCTAGATCCCTAATAGCATCTTGTTGGCTCTTGATAGCGCTAGCAGCTGCTTTTCCACTCTTAGTTCCATTTTTGACTGCTGCTTCCAATTCAGCAATCTTATCTTTATGTTTTTGAATTTTTTTGGTATACGTCTCAATAGCCTTACCAGAACCTTCTTGTGCTGCTTTTTGAGCTTCAACGGCATCAGTCAAACTATTGATGACTTTACGCAGACCTGTACCCAATTTGTTATCTTAGAGGCTCTTTATCCTCTAATTCACTATGTTTCCATAATGTTCGGACTATCTTTCGACCCACATCTTAAATGCTAGGGCCATCCGCCTTCGTGGAAATTTCTGCATAAAAAAAGCACGTGTGGACGTGCTCAAATCTTAGCTTACTTTTTCTAGTCTCTACACCTTCTATGAGTTTCCTCATAGCTTGGCTCGGGATCAACATATTATCTTCTAAAAATTGAAGCTACTAATGAAATAAATCCCCCGATGCATAAAATTGCTAACACTAATAGAGTCTTAACTAACCCATCTAGGAAATTCCAAAGCCACACCACAAATATTGCAAGTACAATAACAGTAACTAGATAACTGACGATTCCCAACCATCTATGCTTGTGGCACAATTCAATATAATTTTCAAAAATAGCTACCAATTTTTTACCATTCTCAGTTTTATACAGTAAATCAAATAATAAGTCGGCCATAACTACCACCACCATCATAAATTCACCGTAATTATACCATAAATAACTTAGTCTTCCCCGAATTAACGGATTTATTTTTCAAGATCATTTCTGATCAAGCGGCCAGTTTTACCAAAGCCTTGTCTGCGTCAATATTTTGCTTAGACAAAGTGCCTAATGCTGCCGATGTCTCACTAAGCTTAAAACCTGCTTGATGTGATGTTGTGCCTACATATTCCATAGCTTTACCAATTCCATGAAAATCAGTAGCAGTAGTATCTGCTGTGTAAGCTAGCTCATTAACAGCCACTTTAGTATTTTTGGTCATTTCTGTGGTTGATTTGGCATTCATACCAAAAGCTTCTAAGGTCCCACTGGCAACTTTAACGACATCATTAAAATCATCACCAGATGCAATGGCCCCCTGCAACTCAGTATTCATAGCTCCTAAAGCTTGACTCGAACTATAGCCACGCTTAACTAGTTCTAAATATCCATCCGCAACCTCTTTTTGAGAGACACCATATTTGATAGAATATTTAGCCCCATCTTCCTGCATCTCTTTAACTTTTTTGGTTGCTTCAACCGCACTTTCGCCACCGGTAACTAAATTATTATAAATAACCTTATACTGACTAGATACTTCAGATGCTTTGTTTGCTCCATCAATCGCAAACTTTCCAAATCCAGCAACAGCACCAGTAGCGATAATAGCGTGCTCTTTGATTTTGGAAAAGGCATTTTTAGCAACATCGCCTGCTGAGCTGATTTTATCTCTGAATTTGACCATCGTATCACTCATATTGAGTGTCTTTAGATTCGATTCACGAATAGCTTTCTCATTTTGAACATACTTGGTCGATAGTTCCGCAACTCGCACAGCTTGCTCTTGATATGCTTTTGATGTCTTACCTGAAGTCTGTTCGACTTGAGATAACAAGCCTTTTTCAGCATTCAGCTGATCACCCATTTTTTTGCGTACATCAATCAAACCTTTTAATTTAGCTTGTTGAGCAGCATATTTTCGTCCTTCAGCTTCCAGCTGGGTCACATAATTTTCATTAACACGTCTGCTTGACTCTACAGCTTCGCGCAACTGTAGTACGCCTGAACGATGTGTATTAAGTGAGTTCGTTGCTCGCTGTTCCTGAGCTTCCAAACTAGCGATCGCACGCTTAGCGGTATTGATCTGATTTTCATACTTCACATACGCCTGACGCCCTTTATCAGTAGAAAGATCTAAACCATCTTGTTCTTTTTTTAAGCGTTCAATATACGCTCGTTGGCCTTCAATCGCACGTTTTGCATCTTCAATCTTATTGGCATAAGCTGCCATAATTCCTTCACCAGATCTGACTTCAGCAAAATTGGCTTGCATTGCTGAACGTAAAAGTTTAGCTTCATCCCGCAAAGCCCTTAAGCTCCGAGTCATCCCGTTATCATTAAGATCGATAGCAAACTGATATCCCTGAATTCGTTCCATTTTATTCCTCCTTTCCGCTATAATGCGCCTAGACTTTTAACTAGGTCTAATGGATCCTGTACCCTATCTTTAGGCTCTTTAGCACCTAATGCGGCCTGTAGATCGCTAAAAGATGAGTTGTAAAAGTCACTTGGTAAAATACCATTTTGCATAGCTTGCTGAGCTAGATAGTCGATATCAGCAACCATGTTTTCTAATTGCCAGATGGTTTTTCTGGCTTGAATTTTGGGTCTTTTTCTTCCTCATCAGTTTCATTGTTAAGCCCCATATCGACACCTAAGCAAACAAGTAACATTTCCTTGAACGTTTCAAACATTGGTGCAAAAGATCGATTTTCCAATTTTTGGCGACCTTCTTTTGATAATGCTAATAGCTCTGTAGCGCACTCAAGTACGATATCTGTCATTTCTAAGGTCCCTGCCACAAATTGTTTCATTGGGTCGTCCTTTTCTTCATCTTCAGCAACAGTATTTAGTAGTTTTGTGTAATACTTAGCCATTACTTTGATATTTTTTGGTGAATCAATCAAAGTTCGATCTTCTTTCAATCCAAATACTTCACGCTTAAATGTAACTTTTGTCTTTTCCACTTTTCTTGCCTCCTAGATCGTCTCACATTTCTCGTCTCTGTCTTTGTATTTATTACTTGCTATGTTCTCCTGTTACTCCCGAAACTTCCGAAGCCGTGATCAATGTTTGACCTGGGAAAACCATATCAAACATTGCTTTTTTATCAAATTTCGGATCGTCTTCATAGAATACAGCGTATGGCTTATCGCCGAACTTATCATAGCTCAAAGCGGTATACGTCAAGCTGTCATCTGAACGTGTTTCAGCTGTACTTGTATTCGTTTGCACGTTGTGGCCCGTTTCGTTGAACACACCACGCCCAAAGCAGAAATACACTTTTTTACGCGTGATTGGAGACTGAGACACGATAATAAGTGGACATTCGACAGTGTCATCTGTATCAACGAAACCACCTTTGCCGTTAGATTTACGACCTAAAATCTTTTGCTTAACAAGATAATTGATCTCGTTTGCAGTCCATGCAACTGACGGGCTTGATGGTGGGTTGGAAACATCAACGACTTGATTATTACCGTCGATCTTTGTTGGTGTTGCTGCTAACCCCGTGATATTTGCGGTTTTTGAACCTAAATTACCAGTGTTTTTATCTGTGCCTACAAAGTAAACACCTTTCTCATCTAACCCTGTAGTTGCATCACAAACGACATTACCGTCGTTTCCCCGAATACCTGTATAGATACCCCATAAACCAATTGTGGCCATTATAATTCCTCCTCAGTATATTTAAATTTAAGTGTATTGATGATATTTTGACTGTCTGGTGTCATCACATGACCAGCATCAGAAAAACATCTGATTTGCTGATCAAAAAGCACTTGCTTGACACTTTTTTCGATCTCAGACATATCAAATTCATAGTTTGGTGGATAATAAAAAATCAGCTGAACTTGTCTTGTGATATTCAGCTCTTGGTCATTACCATAAGATCCCCCACCGTCAACGAGCTCGCTGATTACTAAAATCAAATCTTCTTTTGCGTTATCACTAGGATCAATCATAAACGTGTGCACGTGTTCCGAGCTTAAATTTGGAATGTCATCAATTCTTGACTCGAGCACACTTCTAACGTAAGCCGCTGGTGTCATCATCTCACCTTCTTATCCATTGCTTGCTTGATCGCATTAGTCATTACCATAGCTAAGACTGGCTTAGCTTCTTTGACTGACTCTTCCCAGAAATGTTTCCCGGGCACATGTGAATGCTGGACACCATTACGATCACGTACGTCCCAGCCATCATTTTGAAAGCGTCCGATATACCCCTTATGTCCCTTAGCTGTAAAGCCCACGGCAACAGAGCCATTCGGGTGTTGTTCAGTCACTAGACTATCGCGCAAGTGTACTGTTTTACCAGTAAATGCTTTTGTGCTGACTGGCACTTTAGGTTGCATGATCTTTTTAAAGGCTTCGGCGCCAACTTTATTAGCTAGCACACGTTCATCATGTCCGATGCCTTCAGCAAGACTATCTAAGATCCGTTCAAATTCTTCCGCATTTTTAACTTCACCCATGCTTTGTGACCTCCCTTACACACGTGATCAGATCAAAGCCATTAGGCGAGATACCATCATCGAATGAGATATTGTTGATCTTATAGATGATTCCATCTTTTCGGACCAGCATATCTCCCGTGATATCATCTCGATGGCGAATAAAAAATACTACAGCATTGCTAATCCCTAACCCAGCCAACGACAATGATTCAGTCATTCTAAGCGACCATTGACCAGCAAAAACTGAAAACTCTGGCTTGAATTCTTTGATCTTAGCACCAGTATTAGGATTGACCTTAGCGCCAGCTTCCATCTTTCCGAATTCTAGCCTGAAAGTCATTCTAGATGGATTGACTCGTTTCACCATCTTGAGTCACCTCCGCAAATTTGCCCCGCAGTTGTCCGATGATCGAATTTAGTGTTAGATTGACCGGATATAGTTGTGTACTTGATAAAGCAGTACGTTCAGTGTAGTAGCTTGAAGCTAAAGCAACAACAGCCACATCAAATAGATCATTATCAGCATAGAATTTTTCATCTGCACCAACTGCATTTTTGATATAGCTTTCTGCCGCTCTGATATAAGCATCTAAAAGCTCATCATCTAAATTTCCATCGATCCGTAGGCTTAGTTTGAGCCTTGCCTTATCTACACTCATGAGCTACTAAGCCTCGGCAGCGCCAGCTTTAAAGTTAGCCGGTTGGTCGGCAATCGTTGTGAATGATTTAGCCACCCAAGCATCGCTATCTGTTGATACAACATCAAAGCGATCAATCACACGAATCTTGTATAAGTCTTTTTCAAAGGCTCCAGCGCCAATGTTTGTTGCAAGTAAACTCATGTTTTCGCGGTCAAACAATGTAACAGCTTGCTTAAGATCGCCATAGTAAAGTGGGTGTGCACCACTTGTATCCGGTAACCAACGATCTGCCACTTCAATAATTCGCTTACCCTTTAGCAAGTATTGATCTGGTTGTTTTGGATCTGGCTGTAACAAGTAACGTCCCATTGCATCTTTGACTTGAGATAAGACGTTCAAACCTGAAGTATTAGTCATCAAAAATGACGTTGCTTTGATCGCTGGATCGACACCCGTATTGATCAACGTTACAATGTCGTCAAACTTAGTCAATGTTGTTTTCTTTGGCGCTTTGTCCATAACACTAATGATCGCTTTGTTTCGTGTCACAACCACCTTACGTGCAATCCAAGTTGATAACCACGCCAAAATGTTTTCGGCTGTGTCTTTGAGCAATGTATTTGTTACTGTTGTGATTCCGGCATAACGTTTGATCAAGTATTTGACAACCGTCAATTTAGGATCATCATTATCACTGATTGCTGCATCTTCAGTATCTAAGTTAGCTAACGGCGTGATATCAGCCCATTTTTCATATACTCGACTACCACTTGGTGTTGTTACCGATTCGTGGTTTACATATTGCTCAAGTGCATCGTATTGCCGAACTAGAGTATGGATCGCTGTTTGGATGTCCGCTGGGATCGTTAAACCAGCTTGATTGCCACTTTCATCGGTCGAAGATGTGACCACGTTCAATACTTTTGGATCGCCTTTGATCATCCCGATAAAATTGTTTACAAACTCATCTTTTAGGTTTTCTTCTTTAGGCGTCAATTTTTTATCAGGTGTCTGCATCACCTTGTTTGCCTTACGCTCGATCTCTAATTGATCTTTGATTGCGTCTCGGCGCAAAGCTTCATTATCACGTTTAACCTTTAAATCCTTAAATTTTGCTTCATCGAAACTATCATCCATAACGAGAGCACTTAATTTAGCATCCATATCAGATACTTTTTGACCTGATGCGATCCACGCATCGTTTAATTCATTGATATTCATTAATTAACACTATCCTTTCCAAGTAAAATTGCTAATTTATTGTTTTTTAGAGTGTTTTGGGGCTTATCCATCTCTTTTTCTTGTTGGATAAAATTAAGTAGTTTATTGACTGCTGTTTTGTTTGGAATGACTCCCAGTGAATTGAAGACAGCTGGGCTATCTGCATCCTCAAACATGATTTCATCGGCAAAACCTTTATCGACTGCATCTTTGGCATTCAACCAGGTCTCTTTACCCATCAAATCGATAATAGTATCCCGATCTAGTCCAGTTTTTGTGGCATATGCGGTCGCAATCGATTCATCAATACCTTTCAAAACATCAGATTCATGTGCTAAGTTATCCGCATTGCCTTGCGAATTGGTCCACGCTTTATGAATCATAATGTGTGCAGTCGGTGAGATACTGATATTATCACCAGCCATTGCGATCACACTTGCAGCTGATGCAGCTAAACCTACAATATTGACATTGACTTGCTTTTCTGAGCTCCGTAGCATCGTGTAAATCTCGGATGCGGCAAAGACATCTCCACCATTCGAAGCAATATCTAAAGAAACATCCCCATCATCAGATTTCAACGCTTCCGCGATTTTTGACGGTGTCACATTAGGCATTTGAAAATAGTCATACATCATGCCGGTCGAATCATCTACGATCGGCCCCTTGATCTGGATCTTCATTTTGTTGTTCACCCCCTTTCAATGACAAAAGCCAACTTTTTTCTGCATCTGGCAAAGTTTCAGGAAAATATCCCGTTTCTTGCAATAAAAATGTCGCTTGATTATGTGCAATAACACCGTTTTTAACTAAATTAGCTAGCGTACTTGCATAGCCGTCTTGCAAAGGATCTAATGCTGGACGTAGATTTACAGTCACAGTAGTACTTAGCTTATTGCTTAATTCTGATGTAACTGATTCCATGTAACGCGAAAGTGCGTTTGCATACATCCCTTTGATCTGATCGATTGATGATTGCTGGTCACCTTGACCGTTCAAATACGAGTTTGGAATGCCAAACACTTTAGCGATCTGTGTCCCGGTCCAATCAGATTGTGCTAACAACTTAGCAACGTCTGATTTTATTTCCAATGGTCTGTAATCTTCCAAATCATCGATTACAATCGGACCATTATTTGAAGCTTGAGCTTGACGCATAAATTCTTTTGAACGTGCTGCTTTTTGTTTCCAGTTCAAAAGTCCACCTTTTGACATTTTTAAAATGCCGGGGCTCACGATCGCCTGTTTGAGTGCTGTCAATGTCAATTTATTAGATGACTGCTTGATGTTGAACTCTTGTGTCAATGCCTTGAGCGGTGATATCCCAGTCATTCCACCTGTTTTGGACAGCAATCGAAAATGCAACATATCATTTTGGGGAATGTTGTTGATCACACCGATACTAGGTTCGTCAAAAGTTACGTTATACGTCAACCCTGTGCCATCATTTAGCAAAAACGCACTTACTTGTGACGGTCTCAGGTACTCCCAACGCACATCGATACCATTAACGTTGCGCCAACGATAAATAAAAGCTTCGCCACCAAGCAAAAGCTGAGCAAATACCGCTTGCCAAAATGAGTGCTTGTTTGTGGTCGCTGACGGCGCATCGATCATCTTTTGCCAACGTCTCTTTCCAGCCGTTAAGTAGGCCGTTGCTAGATCTCCTGATAACTGAAAAACAGCTGAATAAATATCAGAATTTTCCAGCGCTTCTTTTGCACTGATATATTGCCCGTCGCTATCACCTAAAAAGTTGACGATCGCAGGATCATCAAACGGAATGCTTGTTGCACCAACATCTAATGAATTTTTGATATTAAATATCGGCAATCTACTCACCTCCCTTCACATTTGCTAGTTCAGTGAGTACACCCAACACAATCAATGCGATCCCAAGGGCAAAAAAGCCGATCACCTTGCCTAATAAAAAAGCCCCATACACTAGCGAAATGATCCCTAATGTAAAGAGCAAAACGTCGATTACCGACCATAATAAATTAAAGAAATTCCTGATCATAGTAGTCATCACCTCCTAATCCTGAATCTTCATTATTGAACCAATCAAGAACTTGCTGTTCCGTCATGAGTTCAACTTGACGTGACTTATCATTAGCCATCCCAAAATCTTCAAAGTGATACATAGCCTGATACATCGCATCAATGATTGCATCGACCACGTCAATTTTTAGCGTTGCCTTCGACTTATCAACTTGAATACCGATCTTGTCTTCCGTCAATTGAGCATTCAATAACGCTTTTTCCATGATCTTGTCATCTAATCGAGTCACAGTTTGTTCAACAAATAGCTTTTGCAAGAATTTTGTTGGATCCTTTAACTCAGATGTTCGTTGTCTGATTGCTTCGAGTGGCCACCCTGAATTTAATTCAAGCTGCTTGATGACATTAGTAGCACCCCATGCATCGTATCCAAAAAATATTGGACTCAAGCCATGATCTTCAACGAATTCCATCAACCAGTGATACACCTGATCATCATTGATAAGTCCTTGTGGATGACTTGTGATCGTGCAAAAGCCCTTTTTAGCAAGTTCACGGTAATTGATACCATCCTGCTTTTCTTTAGCCTCGATCGAACCCGCTTTTTGCCACGGAATAAAACTGTGCTGTTCAACATGCCAATAAATTTTACTATTTTTTTCATATGGATAGACAAATGCAATCGCTGTATTATCGCTAAACATCGAATAGTCATAGCCAATATATACTTTGCGATCATTGATATTAAAATCGCTAATGATCGCATGCTCAATATCGGCTAATTTTAAGTAACTACTTGTCGATTCTTGAAGCCACAAATTCAGATTTTTGTTCTGAAAGTCCGAGATATTACCAGTCAACATGTCGCTGTCACGTTTATCAGTTAATCCCTGCATTAAAGTTTCTTTTTGTCCCGGCAGATATAAAAGCGGATTAGATTTAGGCCAAGTTTCTTCTTTGAATGTCTCTTCTAAGCTATCTTGAGCCCAAATCAATCCCAAATAAGAATCTGCGTCTCGGTTCCAGTCTTGTTCCATTGCCTGCTGAACCATCTTTTGGTCTTCATGAAATGGAACGCTTGGGTCTGGATAACTAGTCGAGATCTGAATAAACTGTCGGTTCGGAACTTTGACCTGCCCAGAAATGATCTTTGACGTTTTATCACGTGTCTTGACTTCACCGACCTCATCAACTATCGCTGTTGTAAAGTGAAACGAATCAAATTGTCCCGACTCAAACGAGATCGCACGCAAAATATTGTTAGTTTTGCGCTCAATGATCTGTTCTGATTGTGGTGACAAGCCAGTTTCTTCAGCCAGCTTTTTAAATGGCCCACTTGAAGCGACCTGTTTGATCATCGTACGAATGTAACCAAATAACTTACCTGTTTGCTTAAAGTTGATACTGGATACTAGATAGTCTTGATTGCCTAGCCCTATCGACTCGATAAGATATGAATAGCACATTAAGATCGCCATCAAATACGTTTTACCTTGGCCGCGTGAGACAGAGACGATCGCACGACTAAATCTCTTGCCACCTTCTTTATTACGCCAACCAAATAGCATGCAAAAAATAAATTTTTGCCATTCCATCAATTGAGTTGGCTCACCGGTATCAACATTCGGACAGATACTTGCAAATTTTAGAAGTTTTTCAGCTTCGTGAATATCATAAACATACTCAAAATCTGCTGTATTTTGACGCTGTAAATCTCGCAAATGCCTAAAACAGGCAAGTTTTATCAAATATCCAGTAACTATTTCTTCATCAAGGACTGAAAAACAGTATTTAGTACCTGGATCTGTATATTTTTCTTTGATTTTTGAAAAGTCAAGCTTACTATACTCACCTAAGACGTCATGTGACTGTGTTAGATCTATTTTTTTATTCATAGTTAGCTATCAACTCTTTCCAAAAAATTCTTTCAAACTTTCCATTGCTCCATCATTATCATCATCCAAGCGGATATTCATCAGATCTGCGCGTGATTGTGGCGTAAGTCCTAGTTCATTACCTAAAGATCTAAGTTTTGCAGTTGCACTATCAAGAATCTGAGTGGATGGATTACGCTTGAATCCCGTAAAATCTTTAGCAACTACATCCCCCGTCACTGGTGAGATAGTTGTTTTATAGATCGGTTTTGTAATGCCATTTTTTTGAATATCATCATATGCTTGACGCATCAACTGGTAATTAGTGCAAAAAGCTTCGACAACAGTTCGATCCATATCATTGACAACTGGGTCAGCCTTGATCAGCGGTACAAGTCTACGCCACATCGCAGCTGCAGTACCTTTTAGATATGATGGTGGCCGATCGGGAAGTTCTTTGCTCCGCTTAGACACGTAACCACCTCCTTGTCAAGACCCCCCTATAAAAAATTTTCCCAAATTGGTTTCCGACATAAGAAGACGCCATTGTGTGCGCTCTTCCATGCCCATTTTTGGGGCGGGGGGATAAAATAAATTCCTTTTCGATTAATTCATCATAAAATTTTAAAAGCCCTTAGAGACGTTTTTATGGCCTTTCAGGGCTATGCCTTTTTCATCTGTCGGACCACTTGATTGATATTATCTATTGGCTTTGCACCTGTGAGCTTGTTTCCTTGGCCTGTGCCATAGTATGCTTGTTCCCAGTCTGTCTTAGCTCTATGACAGCTATAACAGATAACAGCTAGATTATCTATATCGCTCTTATACTCTGGGAAAGCTTCCACTGGTCTGATATGATCGACCGTCTTAGCAGGTGTCACGATGTTGATAGCAGCACAATACTTGCACAGATAGTTATCACGTTCTAAGACATTGCGCCTTAGTCTTGCCCACTGACGCGAACGATAGAAGTTATATTGCTCTGACTTATGTTCTGAGCGATTGCGTGTTACAGTATTATACTTACGCTGATAATGCTGGTCTCTACTTCTAGCCCACTTCTGTCTACTTGCTAAATACTCAGCCTCATGTTCAAAGTGGCGCCTGCAGTAATGATTTGGGTACTCGACCATCGAATGACATTCCTGCTGTCTGCATCTTCTAACTCTTGGCATATGTCTTCACCTTCTTAACAGTCTTACTCGCACGTTTAGTCTTTAACTCTCTATTTAGTTTGCTGATTAATCTAGCTTCAGCATTACAACTTACTAAACCAGCTTGCTTGGTCCACTTCATTAGCTCAACTCCCTTTAATTGCAAAATAAAAGGGATGCAGCTACTAACTACATCCCTAACTACTTATACTTGCATTACCTAATACTTTTAATTCACCATCTGGATATACATCAAGATAATCCGATAAACCAATAATATTGTTTCTAACTATTAACTTACCATCAGATTCCTTAATCACTAGCATTACTTCGCCTGTAGCCATTGCCTTGCATACATCGTATTCATGTATAACATGCCCAAAAACTCCCTTACTTCCATATCGTTACAACGTCCTTTCTGCAAAATAAAAAGCCAGCTACTAGGCTGACTTTTTCAGTAATTACAACTAATTTACTTTGTTTTGTTTTCCAATATAGTATATATTAGTTGCCCCAACTTGCTTCGCACCAATATTTTCAAAAATTACTTCATCCTTTGGTATACGCGTAATCACTACATTATCATCAGAAAATGTATATATGTGATACCCCATAAGTATTAACAAAATATTATTATATATTGTGTTATTATTTATTACATATATCGCTTCTATCAGTAATAAAAAAAAATTCATCACAATTGAAGGTAAGGAAGTTGGATCTAAAGATAGAATAGGAACTATAAAAGTAACAAAAAAATTTAATACATCTGCGTCTTTTAAATCAGCACCGTTTATTTCTATCTTTTCTTTACTGTTAGTTTGATAACTTCTATTCAACATATATAGCCACCACAATAAAGGTGTGAGTGATAATATCGATATAACTATAAATATCCACCATAATACGGGGTTTTTATTCCACAAAATACTAATATTTTTGCTAGAAAAACTTTTCAAATTTGCCAAAAAAATCATCATAAAAATAGGTATATAAGCTGATATGTATATAGATAATTTGAAAATTTTTTCGAGCATTACCTCTACCTTCTTTCGTCAATCCCCTTAACTTTTCCTATTAGAGTCTCATAATAAGCATCTTGCATAAGACTAATATAGCTAGATGTTTGAGACTCATCCTTAAATTTCATTTTGTTGTTTTTAGTATCTATTTCAATATCTAAATTAAATTCATTAATGACTTTTTGTGTCTGTACCAAATCTTCTAGAAATAACGTAGCCGTATTTGCATTATCACCATCATTCAATTTTGCCAATCTCTTTACGTAATTTCCGTTTCCCATAGCTGATTTTCTCAGTTTATCAAAACTTTCAATTTTTGATAAATCTCCTACACGATCTAAAACCATCTTCGCTTGTACTAAAAACTTACTGTTTAAATCAAATACTCTTTCAAACGATAAATGTTGAAAAATATAAATATCTTTGTCATCCAAAACAAAATCTATCGTTTCATCAGTAGCCAATAATTTATTAGTGTCCGCTAGTTTTTTAAAACGTCCCTCTATAAACCTTCCTACAAAGCCTTTCTGAAATGTTTTAAAATTTTTGGATTTTCTAAAAAAGAATAATTCTTCATCAGAATCAGTAAAATAAACTTTATAAACAAAGAAATCAAAACCACAAGTATCAAAGCGGAACTTCTGGCTAGGATTCTTTAAAGACTCTTTCAGTAAATCTACGGCATTATATTCGGACACTTTGGCCATTTCTACGATATTATCATTACATCCAATTATATTATATGGTACAACCCTCATATCCTGATATGACCTTAACTCACTCTTTATAATATCTAATAAGTTTTTTTCAAATTCCATTGTAATTTCAGGATTAGCCACGCTAAAGCTACGTCTCTTTTTGCTATTAACTTTATGTACTAAAAATAAATTAACCCTAGGTTCTTTCTCATCAAGAAGATCCAGCATATTTTCTAATTTCATTGTTACATCCCCCAATAAATATTATTCCCTAATGTGATAATACAACTAAAAAAGAGAGTTTTTCAACTCTCAAGTCAGGAAATAATTTTATTGTGGATTGCTATATAAAATAGCAATGATCTAGGTTGGACTTGCACCAACACATTATCACTTGATAGACCATTTTGCTCGCTTCGGTCAGTTGCGAGCTAGACTTATCGCGCCCACACGCTTAGATTTGTTTAACGACGTTCTAGCCGTCAAGTTACTTGAAATAGAATATTTGATAAATAACTATGTCACATCCCATTTCTAGGACACTATCATAGTAGCATGATGTAGGTCCCGTTTGTGTATACACTTTGTACAATCTATGTCCGATTTTTCAAACCTTTTCTGTTTACAGCAACAAAAAAAGACGATATACTAGAGACAATCAATCTTGTATATCGTCCTAAGCTATTAGCCCTATTGCCCGCTGATAGCTTTTTTATTTATATCCAAGAATTGCTTGGATTCGATAGTCTACTTCTTCAGGGATCTCTACTTTTTCAAGTAACCTATAATTCCTGTGCAAGACATCCATTGTCGTCAACTGATCACACAATAATGTGCCCTTAGTTACTGAACTCGGATATACCGAAGCCCAATCGATTGCTAACGGATATTCTCGCTTCGACGAAGTAAACGGCACGGCCCAAACAAATGGGCTGACCTCATTCAACAGCCTTTCACTGACTACTAGCCAAGGCCGCTTGCCTTTTTGCTCGTTGCTTTCGTAAGGTTTTGGATCATTGGAGACTAAAATAATGTCTCCACGTTCTAAGGGATCATTCATAAATCCACCGTCCTAATTAAAATTTTCGTGTTATAACGCTACTTCATTCACTCGCACGAATATCTTAATAAAGCTCTTCTCCTACAGCTCCACCCTTATCAACGATCTCAAAAGGATAGTCAGATCTAGTTCCGCTATAATTCTTGAATAACTTATCTAACGCCTTATCTTCCTTGACCTCAGGCGTTAAAACTAATTTTTTATCTTCTACTTTGACATTGAACGCTTCATAATTTTCTCCGAGTTCTGCCAACAAATTTTTTGGTAGGCGAATAGCTTTTGAGTTTCCCCACTGTCTTAAACTTATTATCATGCTAACACCTCCATCAAATCACCGAGAGCTGACATATGCATTTACCTCCTAAAGTGTACACAGTAACTAACTGTTACACATCTAGTATACACTATGTATATACCAAAAAACAATAAAAAAAGCCCGAAAAAATCGAGCTTCAATATCATTTATAAACATGTAGGTCTTTCCACCACAAACAACAAGTCTCAAACGCATCAGCAAACTCATTCTCTGCTTTACGTTTCTTTTGCTGATAACGCGATCGCTCGCACCCGAGCGCGTCACACATACTCCATGCGTCTTTATTTTCTGCATACACACCAATCAGAATCCGTCTGCTTTCTTCGCTGATCACATCAATAGCCTTACCAACGCTCGCTAGTGTCTGTTGCGCATAGATACGCTTGGCCATTTTTTCTTCTGCTCGGTTTCCAAAGGAAGGCGATCGTGGCTCATCTGACATCACTGGTGATTTTATGTAACTACCGCTTACACCAGCCCATCTGATCAATTTTGGATAATCTTGCTTGAAGAACTTGCGCACTTTTGCAGCTGTCTCGATCGTATCGACTTCCATTCTGTCAAATTGTAGTTGAAATTCTTGTGCCTTTTTTAAATCAAGTTCCATTAGACCGCTCTCCCTTATGTTATAATTAGTTGTTGAATTTTATTGGGAAAGCGTGGTGTCTGCTCACTGCGCTTTTTATTTGTCCTACTCCTTGTTTAAAAGAAGTTCTGCGATAAAGCATAACCATTTAGTGATGACCCACATAAACAAAATAATCGTCATAAGTAACGTAAAAAAGGCAAAGTTCCAATCGCCTAGGTAAAAATTCCTAAAATCTTCTTCAATTCTCTTCTCCTGTCTTTAGTCTTGATATGAGCTCAAGGCCCAACCAATAAATACACCGATCGCAAGCGTAGCGCCTGCGATAACGATTGTTAATGCCGTCATTCACTCATCTCCAAAACAAACTTTTTGACATTCTCCAGATACCGTACTTGCTGCCATAAGTATGGATCATTATCATCACTTGAGTTACCAGATAAATAAAAATCTCCCACACGCATACGTACATCATTGATCACAGCGATCGGATAGCGGTATGTAGCTAACAACTCTACCAACTTTTCTTTTGCACTCATTTAGTCTCATCTCCTAAATAAAATTTAATTGCATCCCTTCAAGCAGTTCAACACGCTCCTCGATGCTGATATTTCGCTTACTTGCCCTTGTTAATGATTTAAAATTTTTGCCATCAAAAACGATCACTCTCCTTCATGCGCAAATGCTAATAGCGACATCAGTGCAACAAACATCCCTAAAAACAAATACTTGACTACTACGATCATTTCTTACCTCCAATTCCTTTCCGCTCAGCGAGCTTGATTGCTTGCTTAAGTCCATCGTTCCACCCACGCTGATATTCACGACGTGCGATCTCTTTTTCTCGAATATCGACTAACTCTAACAAGTGATCCTTAAAGTCATCTGTCATCTTGCTCACATTGTCCAATTTTTAGCGCCTCCCGTTTTTTTAGTTACTTACCTAGGTAAATACCCCGCAGACGGATTCGAACCGCCCTGCGCTACAATATGCGGGGTTTATTTGAGTTCTAGTTTTACGATCCTATATGTGAGTATCTGATCAATCAACTTTAGACTCTCTGCAAGCGTTAAGAGTGAACTACGATCAGTCAAACCGTGTTAGTTCAACCAGTTAGCCCCGCTTGCTGAAACTAGCTGGTAATGTCCCTTGAAACTTGTTCAGCTGTCAAGGGATGTATAAATAGACTACGCGATCACATGCATGTCAAAATCTAAGCTTTCCAACTTGGTTTCTAAGTAAGCCTTGATAGCTTGCTTAGCTTCAATACCCCACATACCGCCATCGGCTTCAAACAATGCCGCTTGCATCCCTTCTCGCATTCTGAAAACAAACTTGCTTTCTGGTTGCTTGACTTCTAGGAAGGTACGATATGGCTGCAATGTAACTGGGTTTGGCACTCGTACATTATCAACACTAGCTACTCCTGTTTGAACTTGAACGCTTTGGCTAACACCATCGTCACTTGCTTGATTTACATGCGACTCTTTCAGGTTTCCGATCACTTGTAACAAAATGTCTTTATCGGTATCGTCATTTTCAACAAATGCAGCTTGTAAAGCAATCACTAACTCAGACTGACCATACCAACGTCCATAGCTAAAATTAGGTACATCGGCCTGTGCTACTGCATAGGTTGGTCGCTCACCTTGTTTATCTAGTTCGCCTACTAAATAAACTTTAGTCGGTGAAGCAACGACTAACATCATCTCGTTTGTCCCTTCACGTTCAATAAAATCGATCATACCCGTCAATGTGCTCAATTCAATTGCATTTCTTGGAAAAGATGGATCACACAGCAACGACAAACCATCTTCTGTCACCGCATATTTATAACCATCGATCTCAACTACTTTTTGTTCGTACGCCTTTCGTGTCAAGTCAACTACTTGGTCAATTGCATTACCTAAATCATTCATCTTTTTTATCCTCGCTTCCGTTTTTGTAGATCGATCACTTTATTTTCAACTTCTTCAACTGGTACGCCAGTGTCTGTCTTTAGTGTGCTGTCTTGCGGGTCAAAATACGTTTGTCCTTCGGCGCCAGATCTCAACTCATTTGCATGTACCCGCCCATCAGCATCTTTTCCGATCAAGACTGTCGTTGGCACAGCCATTTCTGGTTGCAGTTTCGTTTTTACTTGCACGTTAGTTTCCATTTGCCGAAGATCTTTTGACGGTTGCAACGTGATTTTGATGTCGATTTCCCGTTTTTTCGTTTGATCAGTGTTAGGATTTAAGATGTTTTCGATCGCTTCTTCAAAAGCTCGACTCATCTTCTCATAAACTCCACCTTCGGCTAAATTTTTCAGATCAAGATTGATCGTTTGTTTTTTCTTCACCATTTGCGTTTCCAGCCTTTCTTTTGTCGAATATTAAACTTTCGAACAAGTTCAAAATTTTTAGTTTCTTTCGGTGTCACCATCATTTCACTTCGATCATCTTTGTTTAATAACACAGCAAAACCCGGTCTGATGATCTCTACCTCGTATTTTGTATTTCCTTGTCGTAATTCGTCACATTCACGCAAGGAATGCCCGTATTTATCACGAAGGATATCCTTTTCTTCTAGCTTATTTCTCATGTACTTTTAGCTCCTTTATCTGGATCAGTTTCTTCAAGTTCTGCAAGCAACTTATCGGCCTCGGCATGTAGTTTTTTTAGTTTTTCAGGATCTATTTTCTCAGGCTCTTTCTTCACTTCGTCCGTTACCCAATCTGGCAAAGTCTCTTTAACAATGACGCGCTTACCTTTATTTCCTTCTCCCATCTGCATTTCCAATCGATCAAATTGTTTTCTTAACTTGTCAGCGGACAAAATGTTACTTCGCCAAAAATCATCTTGTGTCGCATAGATGATCACCTTACCGATCGTCTTCCATATACGTCCATCACGTTCATTCATCAAACGGAAGGTATCAGCCCACTTCTGTAGATCAGGCTTCTTAAAGTCTGGCTTGTTCTTCAGGATTTCATCTTGTAACTTCACTGCACATCTATATGGCTTAGAATCAGGATCATATTGACGCTTTTTCTTTTGATTTTTAGGGGGGACGTCTGAACTGCTTGCCAGTTCGGACAATAATCTTTTCTTACTGTTAGTATTATTGTTATTAGTATTATTACTATTAGTATTATTAGTAGTGGGTTTTCCGTCGGCGGATAAACCGTCGGCGGTTTTCCCGTTGACGGAAAAGCCGTCCACGGTAGAAACGCCTTTATCTTGGGCTTTTTCCAAACTTTTAACAATTTTTCGACCCGGATAAGGATTCAAGTACCACTTGCCTAATGACATCCGCCCGTTTTTGTCTCTTGTCTGTTCGATCACTAGATAACCAAACTCGATCAAATGGTTCTTAGCTGTTCTAAACGCATCACGTCCATCAGCAGCATGTTTGATGATCTCATTTTCATAGAACTGCCATTCATCAGATTGGCGCCATAGATAAGCAAACAGCCCTTTGTCTGCCCATTTCAAGCGTTCATCGTCAAGGACCTCGTTCGGAACTTGAGTGAACCCAAATTGGTTCAATTTGTGCAATGCTTGCTTCATCTCGATAACTTCCTTTTCTAACGATATACTCTGTGTGAGTTGATCCACCATTTGTGGTCAAGTGAACCTGAAATTTTCTTGGCTTTGACGTCATCTTCAGTCTGAAAGAAAAAGATTCTATTGACGTCTCTGAATAAAAATAGTCGATACTCTCCATCTTTCTCATACCACCGCTTTTTCTTAAGTTGGCTGATCGCCGTTACTTTCATTTCTCAATGCCTCCTGCTTGTATAACTCATCGAATTGATCACACTGTTTTTGACTCATCAGACCGATCTCAATAACTTGCTCAGTGTCTAGTAAGATTCCATGAAAATGATACTTGTTGTAGAACTGGACAGCGCCAACGTTGTGAAATTCGGCGTGATGCCTTGCACAGAGACACTCTAACCTGTGTCCACGATGATCAATATGGTGCCGGTCATTTCCGATCCCAACTGTGTCTTCATGATTGATCTGCAAGTTTTGCTTACTATGACACACGGTGCAGTATCTGTATTTCAGACACCACCAAACCTGTCGATCTACATCGACTGTTTGCCACACAAGTTTATCTGTGGGTGCTATTCCTTCTCTTAGACACGTTTCAATGAGATACTCGATAAATTGTCCAGCGATCTCTTTTGAAACGTCTGAGAGCGAAAATAAGGGTGTCTCTGTATCTTCGCAAAAACTTTGCTTTAGATCTTTTTTCAATATTGCTTTTTCATAGCTCGTCTCGTAACCTGTAACATCGCCCAGGTCACCGATCAGTGCATGGATATATTTGCGTTGGCGCTTGCTGATGCTTGGTTCTAACTCAAATAAACGAATGCCTTTGCGTAACTCTTTTGAAAGAGCTGCTACATCGCTAACTTTGAATGTTGCTAGATCACCAGCAAGCTTAACGAACTCTATTTTGTTGTTCTTCATCTGCTTTCAACTCCAGCTGAAGATAATTCTTCAAAAAGTTGCGCTTATCTAACTCATCCACTCGACTTAAAAGAAAATTAATATAGTGGATCCGATCACTGCGACACTTGCAATAATTGCCTAAAACAAGCAACACATCCTTCTTCCATGACTCCATCAATATTTATCCTTTCTGAAGTAATCCAAGCTAACATCTAGCGCATCTGCGATTTTGCACATCAATTCAAAACTGGGCTTCTTGATCTTTCCATCTCGCAGATAATACATAGTCCGATTATTTTTCGATAACCCCATTTTTGTAGCCAATTGATTGATACTCATCTTATTTTCCTTTAACAGCTTGTCTACTTTTTGCCATAACATTTCTGATATACTCCTTCGTATATTGTCTATATATTGACAATGTTAGTTTGCTTTGATATACCTTAGCTGTGATACCATTACAGAAAGGATTGACCTAAATGAATTTAACTAAGGCAAATTATCTCGAGTACGTGTTGTACCTTTTCAAAAGTTACGCCTCAAGAAAGAGCGAGAAAGAATTCCCAACATATCGTGTTGTATGGAAAAATAACGATGATATGTTCCTAGGTAACTCCTTATCTTGGGATGCAGAATACCAAACACTTGTACAAACTAAATTTGACACTGATTTCGAACCGCATTTATCACCTATCTTTGTTTCTGGAAGTAACAAAGATAACTTCCCAACCAATGTCAGATCTGCTTGGGTAAAAAAATACGATGCCCCATATAACAATTTTGTAAAACTTTACTCAACTCCCGCAGAATTATTGATTGAAGCTGTTAACTTTGTTAATTCCTTGAACTTTGATGATTCGCCTTTACAGCCTTACTTTAAAGACTTCGAATCTCTAACAACTGGTGTTAAACTACCATTCCTTCTTGTTTCCCAAGATATCGATCTAACTCCAGTAAGTCTTGTCAAAGTTGAAGAAAATTAGACTCATATTCAAGTAAATTGTGGGCATATTGAAGACTTGCGTACGCCTCGTTGTGCGTTAAGTCTTCTTTTTTCATTAACTCAATCAATTTCTTACTGATCTTTAAGTCATCTTGACTGACAAAATCAGATAACTGCTCTTCATTTTTAAATTGTTTTAGGTAACTGCGACGTGCTACTTCAAGCTTATCTACGGACTTCATACTTAATATCCTCTCTTGTTTTTGTTTGTGTTAAACCTACTGCAGTTTCATAAAGTTGGACTCGTATTTGATCAATTCGTAGGCATGTTGAAGTGATGCATACGCTTGGTCATACGTTAAGTCTTCTTTTTTCATTAACTCAACTAACTTTGTACCAACTTCTTTACACTTGGGGCTAAACAATGTTGCTACTTGATTGTCATCTTTAAATTTTTTCCAATAGTGATCTCGCAATGTTTCTTCTTTATTCATGGATACTCCGCTCCTTTTTGTGTTATACTTTAGCTGAATTTGTTTTTACTTGGATCGCACTGCAATGCGACTCTTTTTATGGCTTGAAAAAGTCATTATCATTTTTTACCCATGGCTCGTCATCGAACCAACTCAAAATCATGACAATCATTGAGATAATCATGAGCCAGCAAGTTACCACGCTAGACCATGCTCCAATTGCAATACCTGCTAGCAATACAATCACGTACAAACCTAAGTTATCCATTTATCTTCACTCCTTTTCTGTTATAATTAAGGTATCTATCATAGAAAGAAGTTGATTTTTTGTTTGATTGCTTTTTAGTCGTTGATGGACGCAATAAAGGCTCTGTTTCACTTCCACAAATTCCATCAATGGGGGATGTCATTTCAAATGTTGATACAAAGATGCCCCACTATCTTGTATTACGGGTAGAATACGTTACAGGTTTTAACTCAGCTAATCTGCATGTTAAAGAATTTTCTAACCAAATTGATGCAGTTAATAACATTGATGGTTTTCGTTAATACTACAAACAAATAGATTTATCTAATTAACGTTGCTTCGGGAATTGATATAGATTTTCCTGGTTAGCAACGTTTTTTCCTTTTGCCTATTTCTGCTGCTATCTCCATTTTTCTTTAACCAACTGACACAAACAATCAACAGCAATTAATATCGCAAGTAGTGCTAATAACTTAATCTTCATCACTTCCCTATTTATTTTGGTAATTGGGCATCCCAATCAATGCGATGCCGATTTTCCTGCATCCAACGTTTCGCTTCGACCGCATAAATGCCATATGCACTTCCGCGACCCTTAGATGGTTTCAGCCAACCACCTTTGTTACCAATCAAGATCTCTTTCTTGAACTGCGAAAAGATAAATAGCTTTACCCATTCACGATCCTTGCCAAAGCAACATTTCTTGCGAAACTCGTCCAATGTCCAAGTCTCCCCGAGATCTTGATCAACATTGCTTTGCGAATTTTTAGACACTTCATCTTTCGCAATCTTTCTGATAAAACTCTCTAAAAAGTTTTGGACACCCATTTCATCCACCGCTTGCATATATGTATCCCTCCTAAAAAAGTCTTTCTTGCCCTTTAGCTTCATCGTCCAATTGTTCAATAATCATCAACGTTGCAGGTGATGGTGTCCAATTCATCAGATACCGATCAACAACATCAAAGTCTTTCTTACGCAATTGTGATCTTGTCTTGACACCAGTAACTTCTTTAACGCCACGATTGACATCTTTATAAAGTTGTGATCGCTGTTTTTGGTTCAAGGTCATATGATGCGACACAACATAATTTTGAACTTCGGAACTGATCCGTTTGCTCAAATAGTTGTATTCTCCAGGATCAATCGAAGCGTTTTGCTCTAAGTCATCCATTCGAGTCGTTAACTTTTCGACTTTATCAGCCGTTTCCAATGTTGAATCAATTGCTAGCTTAAGCATTTCAGTTGGTGATTGCGGTAGGCGTTGCTGTGTTTTTGGATTGAAATAGTTTTCTTCAAGTTCGTCATATACATCCCAAGCTCGATCTGTTCCGAGCATTTTGGCATGTCTGCTTGCTCCACGTTTTGTCCAAAGATAAAGCTGGCTTGCAAACTTGTTAATAGGCAGGTAACAATTTGTCACTTGGCTCTTGAACCCTTTGAGCTGTGCGCCTTTCAGCAAGTAATAGTGCTTACCTTCTACAAATTTATTTTGATTACGACTAAAGTTTTGCTTGATATTATCAACATTTGTTCCATAAAATTCAGCAAGTTGATCTGTTGTTAAAATAACTTGATCATCATATTTGACTTGCTCCAATTTATACATATTTATTTTCCTCACTCTCTAAAAGTTACATTTTGTATCCAAAAGCTGTAGCAAAAATCTTCTCTTTCGGAATACCAAAAAAGTTTTCTATTTTTTGCATTGTTTGCGGTCTTGGTGTTCTAAAACCTGTTTCGTATGATTGCCATGTTTTTGGGTTAATATCCAATATTGCTGCGATTTCTGCTTGTGTTAGTCCTTTTTCTTTTCTTAAAGATGCTAACATTGACATAATCATCTCCTTTTTTCTCTAAACTACATTTCGTAGCTTTGAACAATTATTAATATACACTACTATTTGTAGTTTGTAAATATATTTTCGCTACTTTTTGTAACTTTTTTTGTTTTTTAATTTATCAATGCTACTTAAAGTAGTATTATTAAGTTGTAAAACTGTTAGGAGGCGATAAAATGTTTAATATTCGACTTAAAGAGCTTAGAAATCAAAAAAATATGACTCAAGATGAACTCGGAAAAGTTTTAAATGTCTCTGGAAAAACTATAGGTGCGTGGGAACGTGACTCAAGACAGCCAAATATAGAAACTATTAATGCTTTAGCAAATTATTTCAACGTTTCTACCGATTATCTTTTGGGGCGCAAAGCAGATAGCAAAGCTACAAATGATAATGAACAAGTTGACCTTACTGGAATCGGCCAAAAAGAAGATGAGGAAAAAATATTTTCATATGAAGGCAAAGAAATACCTAAACAGGATCTAGAACTTATACGAAGAATTTTAGAAACTGGAGAATATTACGAGTAGGTGTTTAGTATGTATGATGAATTATCAGAAGTAATAGAATACTTAAAATCAATCGCTGATAGGTTCGATATTGAATATTTTTGGCCTTCTGCGCTGAGCCCATCGACTCCACCTGCTGCAAAACCAAGCAAAAAAAGAATCGTCATGAATCCAAACTGGCACAATGAGCGTGAGATACCCTTCCAATTTGCTCACGAGATCGCACACATTTTAAACGCTGACGATACTAATTGGGTCTACTATTATCAAGGGGTACATAATGGAGTATCAAAATTAGAGTATGAAACAAACAGACAAGCTGTGCGTATCGTATTATCATACTTTGATCAAGATACGATCGAATATAATCCTGTCAGATTTATGCAAGCATTTGCTATTCCAGGCCACTTGAGCAATATAGTTAATGAAGAACTTTGTGCCTACTGTGCAGGAACACAAGAAAAAATGAATTTTGACTAGTTGGGGTAAGTAACTATTACTTAATAATAAAAGGGAGGCAACATAGATGGAAAACTTGGCAAATCAACTGGTAGATAAAAGTATCGAAGCTTTTGTTATGGGACTAGAGATATACAATAAACCAACTATAAAATACAGAGTTGAAGGATTTAGTTTCTTTATTTGTAATGCCTGGGAATTGATGTTGAAAGCTGAGCTTTTAAATCAAGGTAAAAGTATATATTTTAAAGACAAACCTGATAGGACCATCAGTTTGGAAAAAGCTACTAAATTAATATATCCTGATAAAAACACAAGAATTAGGCTGAATTTGGAAAAAATCATCGAACTTAGAAATATAAGCACTCATTTTATAACTGAAGATTATGAGGTAAAATATGCTCCACTATTCCAAGCATGTGTAATCAACTTCACTAATGAATTAATTAGGTTTCACAACAAAGATATAACTGAGCATATTCCACAAAATTTTCTTACAATACATGCAAACTATGAGCCGTTGTCTAACGAAGAAATTAAACTAAAATATCCTTCTGAAGTAGCACAAAAATTCATACAGCAAGCTAATGAAATTGATGTTTTAAACAAAGAATATAATTCTGAAAAGTTTGCAATTAATATCGCACAGAAATTATATATTACTAAGGATAGAAAAAAAGCTGACTTCAGTGTAAAAATTGATCGTAATTCCGAAAATCATGTTGCTATAGTAAAAGAATTAAAAGATCCATCCGACATACATAAATATTCTTACAATAATATTATCACTGCGGTAAATGAACGACTTAAAAAGAAGAATATCCAGCTTAAATATAAGTCAGGATTTAATACTTACGTTCTTTCGCTCTTTATTGAATTTTATAATATAAAAAGTGATTCAAAATATGCTTATAGACATTGTATTGGAAATCAAACAAGTTACACTTACTCTCAACAATTAGTAGAGTTTATAGTTTCACAGATAAAAAAAGACCCCAACAATTTTGTTGAAAGTCTCAAAAAGGCAAAAAAATAAGATAACCCCAGGCACATAGGAATTCTCAGTACAAAAGTACCTACCCCATTTTGGGACCCAGCGTTCATCCTTCACAAGTTATCTTCATCCATATTATCACAATATGTTACTACATTGTCAATACTTTTATGCTACACAATAGCTACAAACTATAGACTACAATACAACATATAGTAACTTAAATCAGTTCAAATATTGATGACTTTAGAAGTTAGAACAAAACATATAGGAAGGTGAAGAATTTTGGATAATAAATTTGATTTCTCTATTGACTATACATTAGTAAAAAACTCTGAACGTGCCAAATACCATACTGACTATGTTGCATTAGAAAAAGCACTGGATAACGCAAGGTCATTTGATGGTAAACCTATGACTCCTCACGATAGAAAAATAATCCGCCGTATGTTGAAGGAATACTACACATACAAAGATTAAGCGAAGATAATTTAAAAAAGGAATCTACAACTATTGCAAAATATGCAACAGTCACCATAGTCCAAACACTGACGACATTAAAAGCTGAAATAAGTACTAAAGGAGACTTGACATGGATGCAGATGATAAATTACAAAAATCATTTGATAATTTTAAATCCATTTGTCCTAATGATGACTCAAAGTTAATGCATCTACCTAACTGGCTATCAAATACATCATACAGATTTGTTCAGGAGTTTAAGGGCAAATTTCCCAAGGGTTACTATCACTATAAACGCGGAACCATCATTAGAGTTAATTTTGGTGTAAATATGGGAAGCGAATTCTCCAATACACATTTTGCGATAGTTTTAGATAAAAAAGATAATTCTAAAAAACGTACCTTAACAGTTCTTCCTCTGACATCAAAACAGAAAATTGGTAGATACTCTTTAGGTGAAGAAATTTTCAATCAGACAATTGTTTTACTTAATCTCCACCTAGATAATATAAACTCTAGATTAGAAAAATTATCCAAGTTATCGGAAAAAGATAGGCAAAAAGAGTCGGCAAGTCTTATAGCGGATGTAGCTGCAATAAAAAAAGTTATTAATGTTTACAGGCGCTATAATAAAGATTCTTTTGTCCGTCTATCCGACATAACAACAATCAGTAAATTTAGAATCCAAAGGATCAACAAATTCGACCCATCTGGAAAAATTATTCTATCCGAGCAACAGATGAAGGACATAAGTAATAAACTTATGAAATTATATATCAAATAAAAGCTAATCGCGTTGACAATTAACTAATACCATGTGATAATATGGTTACTGGGAGTTCGGCTCCACTATTTATATTTTTACGCGGGATTAAGTTCCCCAGCGCGATTAGTTCATGTACTGATCGCGCTTTTTGTTTGTCCAAATACTGATGTCATTAAAAGCTGATACGCGTAAAGGGGATAAAATTTTGGCTACTTATGAACGTACTTTCACACACGAAGAGAAAGTAAATAAACTTAAAAAATTTAATTCTGTTTACTATAACGGAAATGCTAAAAATTGGAAAATTTGTAGATTACCTAATTGGATGGAATTCTATGGAAATTCTTTACAAAAAGAATTAGATGACAAACTTCCTAAATATTACAGAAAATTCAAACAAGGAACCATTGTTATGGTTGATTATGGTGTAACTGTTGGAAACGAAATGGCAGGTATGCATTTTGCTGTTGTCTTATCTTCCAAAGATACAAAATATAATAAAAACATTATCGTAGCCCCACTATCATCAAAATATCACAAGGGATATGTTGATTTAGGATATGAGCCCTTACTAGGTGCTGAAAAATTATTTAACGATAAGGTATCTAATTTAGAAAAAGAAATTCAAAACGTACTAACTAACTTAGAAAATTTCGAACAAAATCACGAACTCAAAAAGCATTTTTCATTATCGCCAGCGACTTCTGATTTTTTAAGAAAAAATAATATTATAGATTTACCTAATCTTAAATTCACAATTTCACCAGACAAAAACATTAACTCTGACTTCAAAAATTTAATAGCAACCATCAAAAAGTTAGATTCCTGGGTAGAATTTCCAGACTTATTTGAGTTTGTATCCTACTCAGATACACTTATGGAATTTTCAGATTCATTAATCAAGAAAGCTACTATGCTTAAAAACGAGGTTCAAAATGCTAAAAAATTACGTGATGAAATTTCTAAATATAACAATCGTTCTTATGTCAATGTAAGTGAGATTCGCTCTCTCAGTAAGCTCAGAGTTTCCAAATTTTCTTATCTTTCAGGAAATATTTCCGTATCAAAAGATAGTTTGGCATTAATAAAATCTAAACTCTTAAATATAATTTAATGATTGATTTCTATATTACTTTATGAGATGATGTTATTGAAAGTAGGAATGCCTACTGACCTATTAGGTCTTTTATATATTACTCCGAATGAGGAGTGAGGGTAGTATCATCATCGCTGGTGTTACTGCCCTCTTTTTTTGTCCAAACACTGATGACGTTAAAAGCTGAAATATATTGGTTAGGAGATTATTGATTATGACAGAGGAAAAATATTTACGTGAATATATCTATATTGACACAACAGAAGTCAACTCTTTACTAGCACAATTTCATGAAGGTCTTGAAACTGCTATCAAAAAAACTGATAACTTTAGTTCTACAGCAACCACAGGTCATAGTTTTTCCGCAGATCATAAACTCGGCGGGGGCTTTAGTGGTTTAGGCATTGCAAAAGCTGAATCTTCAGCTGGTCAGACTTCTAAAGAAAGTACTTCTAGCTCAAACACTAATAATCTTGGAACTACTACAGAATCCATTTATAGTGACTATGCAGTAGAAGTTTTAGAAAGTGAATTAGCAAACTCTGACCTACTGCAAAAAGATCTTGATTCAGCAGAACTTGGAGAGGTCATTAAGTCTACCATAAAATTAGACATATTAGATTTTGAGCACTTATCTGCAATAATAGACCCTGGCTTTTTAAATCAATTTTCTCCATATACAGATGAATCTCAAAGGATTAATGAGTTAGAACAGAAAGTTAGATACTTAAAAAAGCAAAGTAAGAAAGCCAATAGTACTATTATTAGAAACCAAATAAATGAAGCTCAAGCAGAGATAAAAGAACTAAAGAAAATCAATTCTAGTTCAAAAGAAGGAATTAATTCACTGCACGCCTTATCGTCATTTGGCTCCACCGTTTTTAAAGATACTTTACTATTAAAAGGACCTACAGTTGCTGCATATGCTAAGAGTTCAAACTTTAGGATGAATAAATCGCAACTAAGCATGCTAACTAACACCAACCGTAAAGCGACTATCATTGGAATTGCAGAAAACAGGTTTAAGAGAGAAAATCCAGAAGAACTCTTCAGCACTTTCAATCCAACCGATGTTGGTAAATTAAGCTATGCTATGTCAAACATGATATTGACTAGCTTTGATTTAATAAATGATAATGCATTACTTATTAAACCCTTGGCGATTTATTTCGAATAATTTTTTTCTTAACTTTTGGCTGAATAGCATCTAAGTACTTTGCATGTAGTTCATTATAAATTTGTTTGTCCCTACCCATCCCTCGAGAGACTTCTTCTGATAATTTAGTATAATTTTCTAACAAATCTTTATATTTGATTTTCATAGTAAAGTCCCTCCTCTTCACCTGTATTGTACTATATGGGTATTTCAAATTGCAAACTAATCCCCGTTATAATGACGGGGTTTTAAAAATACTGCAAAAGAACATACATTCGAGAAAGGAGCGATGATAATATGGCAAGTTATCGTAAATTAAAGACGGGCTGGAAAGTTACTATTTCCAAACGAGACAGTAACGGAAAATTGAAACAAGTATCTAAAAATGGTTTCGCCACAAAAAACGAGGCTAAAATGTATGCAGCTAAAATTGAAGCTCAACAATTTGGTGTTATACAACAAAAAAAGAGCGTCCCTTTCGCTGATTATTTTTATGATTGGTTTTTGCTATACAAAAAAAGTAAGCTGGCTAAAATAAGCCAACAACGCTATCTAATCATTCATCGTGCCATACAAATTTTTTTTGGTGCAGTTCACATTAAAAATATCACTCGCCAAGAATATCAAAAATTTATTAACTGGTACGGATCTGACCATGCTAAAGATACAGTTCTAAAGACACATCGAATTATTCGATCCTGCGTTAAATCTGCTATCTTTGATGATATTATCTCCAAAGACTTTACCTATAACGTAGAAGTTACGTTTGATAAATCAAGAAATGTGGCAGTAGAATATCTATCAGTCAGTGAAATACGTCTGTTAGCAAAGAATCTCAAACAAAAATTGAATCCAAGATATCCATCTAGATACATGATATTATTCGCTCTCTACACCGGTGCTAGACTTGGTGAAATTCAAGCTCTGACTTGGGATGATATTGATTTTGAGCATAACACTGTAATCATCAACAAATCGTGGAATTACCACGAGGGTGGTGGCTTCAAAGATACAAAAACAGAATCATCTAATCGTGTTATTCGCCTTAGTGATAATCTACTAGACCTACTATCTCAACTTAAGCAAAATGATCCTAAAATGGTTTTTATGTCTGATTTTGGTTCTATTCCGACATCTAATGCGGTTAATAAAACACTACGCTCTGTCATGAAAGATTGTTCTATCTCCAAAAATAATTTTCACTTTCACAGTCTTAGACATAGTCATGTAGCGTACCTACTTTATCAGGGTATAGACTTATACGCTATCAGCAAAAGATTAGGTCATTCAGATATGACAACAACTGCAAAAAAATACGCTTATCTAATAGATGAGCATAAAGCACAATCAGATGATCTTATAGAGTCTGCTATCAATAACATTTAAAACTTGTTGTCCTAATGTTGTCCAATGCAAGCTAAACTCCTTTAAAATCAATATGGTTACATGCCCAGGTGATGCATCAAAAACTACGGTAATAGCATCTCATTTTGGTAATGAGGTGCTATTTTTTTGTAAAAAAATAACAGCTAACATTTACCGTTGAGCTGTTATTGTGCTTAATGACTTGTTCCAAATAAATTAACGATGACTACCCCGATCAAGATCAAGGAGATCCCTAATAAGGTCAACCAATTGATGCTTTCCTTAAAATAAAAAACACTGACTGCTGTCGCTAAAATGATCCCGATACCCGACCAGACCGCATAAGCCAAACTCAGATCTAGATTTTCTAACGACTTAGTTAAAAAGAAGAAACATAGCCCATACGCAACTAATGCTAAAGTCGAAAATGATAGTTTCGTAAACCCATCTGACATCTTCAAAAAAGTCGTTCCTAAAAATTCACCGATGATCGCTGTTGCTAAATATACATAACTCATTTATTCTTCTACCTGTCCTTTCAAATTGGTCAACATCTCTTCATTTAAATCGTTCAATAAGCGCAACTTTTCTATCCCTAAAGCTTGCGCAGCTTTTAATTCCTTAGTTCGTAATTCTACCAAAACTGTCCGCGCCTGCTCTTGTCCAACTTCATTTAAATATAAGATCTTACTGCGTTTATCAGTCGGATCGGGAAGGGTCATGATCTTTTCTTCTCGGCTCAACTTGTTGACTATTGAAGTAACAGTCTGTTTAGGCAGACCTGTTTCTTTGATCAAACATGTCAACGGTAATTTAAAGTCATGATTTTCAAACACTATAAATACATAAAGCAATGATGACGTGAGCCGATTTTTAGCGATCAACTGATCATAAACATGGTTAAATGCGATCCAATCTGCAGTATAACGTTTTAGCTCGTTTTCCATTTTCGCCTCTCCTTTTTAGTCCGATTTCGTACTAAATAATAATAGGAATTTTTAGCAAATGCAAGTTTATTTGATTTGACCATTTTTGACCAATAGGTTACAATAGCAATACACAGTCAGTCACTGACTTCAAATTTATTAATATTGCGGAGGTTCCCACTATGAATTTAGTTCCTACAGTTATTGAACAATCATCTCAGGGAGAACGTGCCTATGATATCTATTCTCGTCTCTTAAAAGACCGGATCATCATGGTTTCAGGTGAAGTTAACGATGATATGGCAAATGCGATCATCGCCCAATTACTTTTCTTAGATGCTCAAGATCCTGAAAAAGATATCTATATGTATATCAACTCTCCCGGTGGTTCCGTTTCAGCTGGATTAGCAATTTATGATACTATGAATTTTGTTAATGCAGATGTGCAAACGATCGTTATGGGAATGGCAGCTTCAATGGCTTCTGTTTTAGCTACAGCTGGTGCTAAAGGCAAGCGCTTTGCATTACCTAACTCAGAGATCATGATCCACCAACCATTAGGCGGGGCACAAGGTCAATCAACTGAGATCCAGATCGCAGCTGAACACATCTTGAAGACACGCAAATTGATCAACGAGATCTTAGCCGAACATTCTGGACAAGATATCGAAACGATCGATCGTGACACTGAACGGGATAACTTCATGACCGCACAACAAGCAGTTGACTACGGTTTGATCGATGGGATCATGAAAAATAAAAAGAAAAAATAATCATTAAAAAACAAGAGTGTGAAATATGCGAGCAACGCATATGTTTCACACTCTTGTTTTTTTAGTTTGTCTTCAATAATAGATCTGTCGCAGAAATGAGCTTTTTCTTATCGATAAAAATGTATTTCATTAGATAGCCTAAGAGAACAGGCAGTACTACGAACAAACAGCTCAAACTTAAGATACTCAACCAACCTGGCGCCATAAAACCGTATGCTGTCAGCGGTCCGACCAAGCCACTAAAGCCAAAGCCAGCACTCATCGGTGTACCTTGAATATTGAATATTGCGCCTAAACCACCCATGATCGCCGAACTGATGACTACCGGCAGATAAAGAATAGGTTTTTCCAGCATATTGCCCATTTGGATCTTGGGAGTACCAAAGAAGTGAGCGATCACAGTTCCCAAGCTATTGACTGAACTTCCCATGATCGCTAAAGTGAATGCCCCAGCAGTAATACCTAAATTAGCCGATCCTGAAGCGATCCCCGTGATCCCGATCGCAGCTGCGATCCCAACTGAACTGATCGGTGAACAGATCAACACTGCAAACGAGATACCCATTAAGATCCCCATCAAAATAGGTTGTAAGAGCGTAAAGGTTTTGATCCCAGCTCCGATAAAACCAGTCACGGCTTTAACATAAGGCAAGACCCACAAACCTAAACTACCACCAATAATGATCACAATGATCGGCAACAATAAGATCGTATAATTTTTTAATTTATTTCCGATCAACTGAGCCAAGAGGACCGCAAAAACGATCGTTAGCCCAACGTTGATCACATCACCCGTTCCAGCTAAGCCAAATCCTTGCTGCGTTTTTACGATCACGCCCGAACCGACCATCGCAGCCCCAGCGACCGAACTCATTTGGACCATATTCATCTTAAAAAGATAACCGACGCTAAAAACCGCCATCGCCGGTAGTAGACTCATATTAAATGTAGTGATATCCAAGACTGCATGCGCAAATGTCGGCCAGATCTTCGCCAAAGCTTGCATTAATTATCCCAACAAAGCCCCTGGGATCAATGAGACTACCACCCCCATGCTGATACCGTTCAATACATTCAAGGTAAATTCACGTCCCGTTATTTTCTTCACACTCATAAAAAATTCCCCCTTGACCTTTTTGGTCGCTTTAATAATTGTTAATCTACCCAAAAATAATTATAAAGTCAACTTAAAAATTATAACTAACTCATTAAAAACTTAATTTAATATACAAATAAAGCCGACAATTCAGCCAAAAGCTAAATTATCGACTTTATCCATTTGAAATATTCTCATTTTCTTCTGCACGCAACTGCTGTGCATACTCATTTAACTTACGCAAACGATGATTGATCCCTGATTTTGAGATCGGTCCCCCAGCAACTAATTCACCTAGTTCTTTTAAACTGACCTCTGGATGAGCGATCCGCGCTTGGGCTACTTCTTGTAACTTTTGCGGTAAACTCTCAAGCCCGATCCGTTGATCCAAATATTCGATATTTTCGATCTGCCGTTTGGCTGCATCAGCGACCTTGTTCATGTTTGCATTCTCACAATTGACGATACGGTTAACTGAATTTCGCATATCACGAACGATCCGGATATCTTCAAACTTCAACATTGAAGCCGTAGCCCCGATCAACGATAGAAAATCAGCGATCTTTTCCGCCTCTTTTAGATAGGTGATATAGCCACTTCGCCGCTCAGTTGTCCGAGCATTTAGACCATAACGATTGATCATCTTGCAGATCGTTTCATTATGATCTTCATACAACGAATAGATCTCTAAATGGTATCGACTCGTTTCTGGATTATTGACTGATCCAGTCGCTAAGAAAGCCCCGCGTAAGTAAGATCTTACTTTGGCATCATCATCTAGAAAAGCTAACGGTACTGTTTCTTTGATCTGGAAACCATCTAAAATATCTAGATCTTTTAAAACATGATCACTTCCAGTTTTCAAACGCACGATATACAAGTTATTCTTCTTTAACTTCATCTTACGGCGTACCAGCAATTCACTTTCAACATCGTAGAACTGTTTTAATAAAACATAGATGCGCCGAGCGATCGCAGGATTTTCAGTTTGGACACTCAAAACAAATTGATGATTGACGATGCTAAGCGAACCATTCATCCGGATCAAAGCCATCAATTCCGCCTTGGCATTGCCAAAATGCACCTCAAGTGTCGTCAATTCTTTTTTTACGTCACTGGCGTATGACATTTAGCCACCCCTCTAATTCAATTCATTGGCATACCATGACTTAGGGCGTCCGAGCAACCGCATCAATTCTTTCACGACCTGTTCGCCATCATGAAAAACACCACGGTCGCGCAATTTCAAAAAGTTGTCCGAGATCACACGACACCCTTGTTCTCTCAAACCGTTAAAGTCATAAGCCACTTGATATAAATATTCATCGTATTTTTGTCGATCCATATAATCTTTTGGTACTGGTTCGGTATTGACCAGTACCGTATCGATGAAGCGTTGTCCTAAATGCCGATTCAAGACCCGCACATGTTCTGCATCGGTAAAACGTTCCGTCTCCCCCTTTTGCGTCATGATATTACAGATATAAACAACTTCAGCTTTAGTCTCACAAACAGCCCGCCCAACATTATCGATCATCAAGTTAGGCAAAATACTGGTGAATAAACTGCCCGGCCCTAAAACGATCTGATCAGCTTCCATGATTGCTTGAATAACTTCTTCTTTGGCTTCGGGTTTCTCATCATCGATCGAGGTCACCCAAACTTTTTCGATCGTTTTGCCAGCAGCCGAAATATGTGATTCCCCTGCCAAAGTCGTTCCATCATTAAAGCGCGCATTCAACGTCAACGGAATATCAGACGCAGGGTAAACGTGTCCCTGGATCCTCATCAATTCCGAAAGTTCTTGGACCGCATCAAAGATCCCACGATCATCCATCTCAGATAAAGCAGCGATCACTAAATTACCGATCGCATGCCCCGAAAAGAATTGATCGTTGGACTTAAACCGATATTGAAAAATCTGTTTGTAGATCTCTGGCACATCTGATAGTGCTACCAACACATTACGGATGTCACCTGGGGGCACGACATTGATATAATCTCGAATGACCCCCGAGGAACCACCATCATCAGCCACCGTCACGACCGCAGTGATATCAACATCATATTGGCGCAGGCCATTTAAAATAACGGGTAAGCCCGTACCCCCACCGATCACCACGATCTTCGGGCGATGCCGATTTACTCTTGACTTCATCATGAACGATTCACAGTCTCCTTTCGTTTCACCATATCGCGGTGGGTGATGTTCACCGGATATTTCTCTTGTAAAGCTTCCCCAATACGATTAGCCAGGGCCACCGAACGGTGTTGTCCACCAGTACACCCGATCGCGATCGTAACACTTGACTTGCCTTCTTTTTGATAGCCCGGCATCACAAAACGCAACATCTTGATAAATTGTTGATAAAATTCTTCAGTCATCTCGGAGTTCATGACGTAATCATAGACTGCCTGATCATTACCGGTTTTTTCACGTAATTCTTTAATGTAATATGGATTTGGTAAGAAACGAACATCCATCACGATGTCAGCATCGATCGGGACTCCATATTTAAAACCAAACGACATTACATTAACGTGAAAGGCCGTACTTTGATCGCTTTCAAAGTTCAAAAAGAGCTCTTCACGTAATTGACGCGGTGAGATCTTACTCGTATCGATCACAAGCTGAGCTTTAGATTTGATCTCGGATAACGATTCACGTTCACGTTGGATACCATCTAAAACACGTCCATCCATTGCTAAAGGATGCGCTCTTCTTGTTTCCTTATAACGAGCTACCAGTTCTTCATCCGACGCATCTAAAAACAAGATCTTCGGCCGTAAATTATCGTTACCATCATCTAACTCTTGTAACATCCCAAAGATCTCATCGTAAAAAGCCCGCGAGCGCAGATCGATCACCAAAGCGACCTTACTGATCTTACCGGATTCCTTGACCAACTCCCAGAATTTTCCTAGTAAAGCTGGTGGCATATTGTCCACACAAAAATACCCGAGATCTTCAAAGCTTTGCATTGCAACGGTCTTACCAGCACCACTCATCCCGGTCACTACGACTAATTGTATTGCTTCTGCCATTATTAACGCCCCCAATTAAAATCCATCGACTAATTATAACACATCCGGGTGTATCATTCATTAAACAGCGATCTTAGCCTATTAAAAAAGCAGCTCGTCTGAACTGCTTTTAATCTAGATCTAGTTCTTGCCCAAAGATCTTCAATTTCATCTTGATCCCCGTTGGTGTAGCGGCTAATCCTCCCAGCCCTGTTTCACGTAACTGAGCTGGTAGCCGTTTACCGATCCGTTTCATTGCTAAAATAACTTCATCTGCAGGGATCTTATTTTCCAGACCTGCTAAAGCCATGTCAGCTACAGCTAGGGCATTGACCGAACCAACAACATTGCGTTTAACACAGGGGATCTCAACTAAGCCCGCGACTGGATCACAGACTAGTCCCAGCAAATTGCTCAATGCCATTGCAAAAGCTTCAGCTGCTTGCGTTGGACTACCACCACAGATCTCGACGGCTGCTGCAGCTGCCATTCCAGAAGCACTACCGACTTCTGCTTGGCAACCACCAGTGGCACCTGCGATCATCGCATTGTTGGCTGTCACCATTCCAAATGCACTGGCGCAAAAAAGAAAGGCTACCATCTGATCTGTCGTCAAGCCCCGCTTTTTTTGTAAGGCAAATAATACGCCTGGGATCGTTCCCGAAGAGCCTGCGGTTGGAGTTGCACAGATCAATCCCATAGCCGCATTGACCTCATTTGTGGCTAATGAATTTTCGATCGCATAAAGGACCGTTTCATCCGTTAAACCTTGACCTGATTCGCGGTATTTTCTCATCTTAGCCGCTTCGCCCCCAGTCAACCCCGTTGGCGAGTGGACGCCCTCACCTTTTGTCCCGCGGTCAGCTGCTGCTAACATCACTTCCAATTGGCGTTGCATCTTAGCCCAAACTTCAGCGCGACTGGCACGTGAATAAGCCATTTCTTGTTCTAACATCAATTCCCAGATAGGCTTATCTTGTTTGAGCGCCGTTTCTACTATTTCTGCTACACTGTTATACATATAAGTTCCTCGATCATAGGCAGACCAAACTGCGACTTTGTGCTTTGATCTGCTCTAAAACATTTTTTGGTGGCAAGCGGTCAAGATCAAATTCATGGATCAAGTTACCTTGGCCAAAAATATTAGTCATCTCATGTCTGATCTTGATATTATCTTGATTTAAACTCTCTTTGATGTGGGCTGTAAAATCCGTCTCAGCCCAGCACAACATGATCGGCAAAGGCCCTAAAGGTGCAAAACGACAGCCATCTAATTCAAGTTCTCGGATCTCGATCGTACCGCCACCGATCGAACAACCACCGACTTTGATCATTTTATCAGCATTCTTTAGCGTAATGATCGCTGTATTGGGATGCCCGATCGGACTTTTTCCTTCATGTTCATTAAAAATGACCTCGATTCCTTGAGCCCGTGCGATATCGACCGCTTCAGGGACGCGCAGATCGTCTGTTTGCATCCCTAATACACCTGCGATCACAGCATAGTCAGTTCCATGCCCTTGATGGGTTTTTGCAAAAGATTCATAGTAGTCGACTATCACCTGTTCGATCGGCTCGCCAAATATTTTGTGGGCTGCTTGACCGATCGCTACAGCCCCAGCAGTATGCGAACTTGAAGGACCTACCATCACAGGTCCGATAATATCAAAAACACTCTTGTAATTCCCGCTCACCATTTTCACCTCGACGTAAGTCATTTTTTATTAATGTATCACTAAAGTTCGCCTTTTGTCACTACATGTGAAAAATTTAATTTAATTTTTTTCAATCTGGCACAGCTTACTAACCTAGTCCCCAAAAAGGGCTAGCCCAACACTTGAGCTAGCCCTAAGTTGTCGATTATTCTACTACTTTGCGTTCAAATGGATCAGATGAGATACCTTCATCCAAGATCTTTTGACACCATTCCTTAGCTGAGAACAATGAGTGGTCACGGTAATTACCGCAACTCTTGATGTCAGTTCCTTGAACATCTTCCCAAGAAGCATTCAAAATATCATTTAAGGATGCTTTTAAGGCTTTAGCAACTTCGACTGTATCGTGCTCGCCCCACATGATCAAGTGAAAACCTGTCCGACAACCAAATGGCGAGCAATCGATCACGCCATCCATATGGTCACGCAAATAACCAGCTAACATATGCTCGATCGTATGCAAACCCGCTGTTGGGATCGCATTTTCATTTGGTTGGACCAATCTAAGATCAAAGTTTGAGATCTGATCACCCTTTGGTCCTTCTTCTACCGTGATCAAACGCACATAAGGCGCCTTGACTGCGGTATGATCTAATGTAAAGCTTTCAACTTCTGCCATTCTATCAACACCCCTATTATTAATTGTACACTTTAACTTTAACAGTTTGGCGTTAAAAAGCAAGTCTTAATCTTCTCGTGGTTCATAATGTCCTTTTTCTAAAAGTGGTCTTAAATACTTACCCGTGTAACTTTGCTCGATCTGACACAACTCTTCGGGTGTCCCGATACCAACGATCTGTCCACCACGTTGACCGCCTTCTGGTCCTAGATCGATCAAATGATCCGCCGATTTGATGACATCTAAATTGTGCTCGATCACCAATACCGTATTTCCCTTATCAACTAATCGATGTAAGACATTTAATAAGCGTTTGATATCATCGGTATGCAAGCCGGTAGTTGGTTCATCTAAAATATAAAAGGTCTTGCCCGCCGATTTACGGTGTAATTCAGAAGCTAACTTCATCCGTTGGGCTTCTCCACCGGATAAAGTCGTTGCTGGTTGCCCCAACGAGACATACCCTAACCCAACATCGACGATCGTTTGCAATTTGCGCTTGATCTTAGGGATCGCACTAAAGAATTCTAATGCTTCCAAGACATTCATCTCTAAGATCTGAGCGATATTTTTGCCTTTATATTCAACTTCTAGTGTTTCAGAATTATAACGGGCTCCGTGACAAACTTCACATGGCACATACACATCAGGTAAGAAATTCATCTCGATCTTGATGATCCCATCACCCTTACAGGCTTCACAGCGACCACCTTTTACGTTAAAACTAAAACGACCTTTGCCATAGCCCCGCAACTTAGCTTGGTTAGTTTGGGCAAATAAGCCCCGTATATCGTCAAAGACCCCCGTATATGTCGCAGGATTACTCCGCGGAGTACGCCCGATCGGACTTTGATCGATATTGATGACTTTTTCAAGGTGTTCAGTCCCCTTGATCTCCTTGAATTTACCTGGTTTTTCAGAATTATGGTATAATTTTTGGGCTAAGGCTCGTTTCAAGATCATGTTGACCAACGTGGACTTACCAGAACCTGAAACACCAGTGACTGCAATGAATTCACCCAATGGGAATTTTACATCGATATCCTTAAGATTATTTTCCGTTGCTCCAATGATCTCAATAAAATTCCCATTCCCTTGCCGTCTGGTAGCTGGGATCGGAATATATTTTTTCCCAGCTAGATATTGTCCAGTCAATGATCGCTTCGAACGGGCAACTTGCTTAGGTGTTCCCGCAGCCATGACTTGACCACCTTCTACCCCAGCACCTGGACCGATATCGATCAAATAATCAGCAGCTCGCATCGTGTCTTCATCGTGTTCTACTACGACCAAAGTATTTCCCAACTCACACATGGCACGTAAAGAAGCGATCAAACGATCATTATCGCGTTGATGTAACCCGATCGAAGGTTCATCTAAAATATATAAGACCCCGGAAAGGTTAGAGCCAATCTGGGTCGCTAAGCGGATCCGTTGAGCTTCCCCCCCAGAAAGTGTCCGTGCTGAACGGCTTAAATTCAGATAATCCAACCCAACATTCACTAAAAATGTCAACCGGTCTTTGATCTCCTTTAAGATCGGACGCGCGATCTGAGCCGCTTGTTCACTAAATTCTAAGCCCTTAAAAAAGGCCAATTCATCGGCGATCGGCAGATCAGAAATTTCACCGATATGCTTGCCAGCGATCTTGACCGCCAAAGCTTGGCGATTCAACCGATATCCATGACACGTTTGACATTGCAAGCTCGTCATATATTTGCGCATCACATCGCGGGTAAAATCGCTATTGGTCTCATGATAACGCCGATCAATATTGGGGATGACCCCTTCAAAGGTCGTATCGATGTCACGGATCCCGCCAAAATCATTTTCATATCGGAAATGGAAAGTCTTATCTTTAGCACCATATAAAACGATATCTTGTTGTTCTTGCGGTAGATCTTCAAACGGTGTATCCATGTCGATCCCGAAGGCTTCACATGCTTGCTTTAATAGCGTTGGATAATATTTGGAACTGATCGGATTCCACGGTTCCATCGCCCCTTCGTTAAGGGTCTTTTTTCGATCAGGTACGACTAGATCGATATCGACTTCAAGTTTCATTCCTAACCCATCGCAATCTGGACAAGCTCCAAAAGGCGCATTGAAAGAAAAGAGTCGTGGCTCAAGTTCACCGATCGTAAAGCCACAATAAGGGCAAGCAAAATTTTCCGAAAATTGCAACATTTTATCGCCGATCACATCAACAAACACTCGACCTTCAGCCAAGCGTAACGTTGCTTCAAATGAATCAAATAATCGTGAACGGATCCCTTCTTTAACAACGATCCGATCGACTACTACAAAGATATCATGTTTGAGATTCTTATCTAGCTCGAGATCTTCAGCAATATCATGCATTTTTCCATCGATCATAACTCGGACAAAGCCTTCACGTTTGATCTTCTCTAAAACTTTTTTATGCTGTCCCTTTTTACCTACCACGATCGGTGCTAAGATCTGGAGTTTAGTCCTTTCAGGGAGTTGCAAGACTCGATCGACCATTTGCTCAGGCGATTGGCTCGTGATCTCACTGCCATCATTAGGACAGATCGGCGTACCTACGCGAGCCCATAACAAACGCAAATAGTCATTGATCTCCGTTACAGTCCCAACCGTTGAACGTGGGTTTTTCGAAGTCGTCTTTTGATCGATCGAGATCGCTGGCGAAAGTCCATCGATCGAATCGACATCGGGTTTGTCCATCTGACCTAAAAATTGCCTAGCATAAGCTGACAAACTCTCAACATAGCGGCGTTGGCCTTCAGCATATAAAGTATCAAAGGCGAGCGAACTTTTACCTGAACCGGAAAGCCCCGTGATCACGACAAGTTTTTCTTTAGGGATCTCAACATTGATATCTTTTAAATTATGCTCTCTAGCACCACGGATCGTAATCTTATTTTTTCCCACAACTTTCATCCTTTCTACTTAATCAAGCTGTGCTTTTAATTCCATCACAGTATCACGTAAAGCGGCTGCATCCTCAAAGTCAAGGTTCTTAGCAGCAGTACGCATTTGCTCCTCTAAACGTGCGATCATTTCGCGTTGTTCTTGTTTGCTCAATTCATCAAAATCGAGTTTATCATTTAAAGCTTTAGTGCTTTCTTTTGGTTTAGTCGTCATGGTGATCACATCACGGATCTCCTTTTTGACTGTTTTTGGCACGATCCCATGTTCTTCATTGTATTGTATTTGGATCGTCCGACGTCGAGCTGTTTCGTCCATCGCTGCTTGCATCGAATCTGTTACTGTATCAGCATACATGATCACATGCCCATTTTCATTTCGCGCAGCTCGGCCGATCGTTTGGATCAAAGACCGTTCATTGCGCAAAAAGCCTTCTTTATCAGCATCTAAGATCGCAACTAATGAGACCTCTGGCACATCGATCCCTTCACGTAATAAATTGATCCCAACGAGCACATCAAATTTTCCTAAACGTAGATCGCGCACGATCTGGGTCCGTTCAAGTGTCTTGATATCAGAATGCAGATACTTGACTTTAATACTCATCTCTTTAAAGTAATCGGTCAGATCTTCTGCCATTTTCTTAGTCAAAGTCGTTACAAAGACGCGCTCATCGCGCTCAGTTCTTTTGGCGATCTCAGCCACTAGATCGTCCATTTGTCCCATGATCGGACGAACTTCAACTTCTGGATCCAATAATCCCGTCGGTCGAATGATCTGTTGCACGACCGTATCGGTACGTTCTTGTTCATAAACACCTGGGGTCGCCGACATATAAATGATCTGATTTACTCGTTCTTCAAATTCAGCTAACTTTAATGGGCGGTTATCTAAGGCACTTGGAAGGCGGAAACCGTAATCGACTAGCATCTGTTTACGTGAGCGGTCACCATTGTACATCCCGCGCACTTGGGGCATCGTAACATGGGATTCATCGACTACGATCAAAAAATCATCGGGGAAGAAGTCCAACAACGTATATGGTGCTTCACCCGGTTTTCTTCCATCCATATGCCGTGAATAATTTTCGATCCCTGAACAATATCCCATTTCACGCAACATCTCAATGTCGTATGTCGTTCGTTGTTCTAAACGTTGAGCTTCTAACAACTTGCCATCAGCGCGCAAGACTTCTAACCTTTGAGCTAATTCGGCTTCGATGCTCTTGATCGATCCTTCTAAGCGTTCACCACTTGTCAAAAAGTGAGTTGCTGGGAAGATGACAACGTGATTGCGATCACCCAAGATCTCTCCAGTCAAAGGGTCAACTTCTCGGATCCGGTCGATCTCATCCCCAAAAAATTCAACTCTAAGCGCTTGTTCATCACGTGAAGCTGGGAAGATCTCGACAACATCGCCGCGAACACGAAAGCGTCCCCGTTGAAAGTCGATATCGTTACGTTCAAATTGAACATCGATCAGTTGGTTCAACAACTTATCTCTTTCGATCTCTTGACCTACTCGCAATGAAAGAGCTTGATCACGATATTCTTTTGGATCACCTAAACCAAATATCGATGAAACTGAGGCCACCACGATCACATCATTGCGCTCTAATAACGAACTAGTCGCAGAGTGGCGTAATTTATCGATCTCATCATTGATGCTCGAATCCTTTTCGATATAAGTATCACTTGAAGGAACATAAGCTTCAGGTTGATAGTAATCGTAGTAGGATACAAAATATTCAACAGCATTGTCTGGGAAAAATTCTTTGAACTCCCCGTAGAGCTGTCCCGCCAAGGTCTTATTATGGGCTAAGACCAAAGTTGGCTTGTTGGCTTTAGCGATCACATTTGAGATCGTAAAAGTTTTCCCGGTCCCAGTAGCCCCTAATAAGATCTGTTCTTTTTTACCAGCTTTGATCCCGGTCGCAAGCTCAGCGATCGCTTGTGGTTGATCTCCAGTTGGTTGATATTTTGAAACTAATTTGAACTCTTTATCGGCTTGACGTTCGATCAAATGATTACCCCCTCATTAAAAACTATTGCTTACAAGATTATACCACAACGAACGTATTTTCGCATCAGCAGAATCAAAAAAGACACGGCCATTTACCGTGTCTTCAGCATCTAACAGCTAATTTTAGCCCTTGATGAAATCATTGATTGCTTTTTCAAATTTTTCACATTTAGCTTGTGCATCAGCTTCGGAATCACCTTGTGTACCAATGTAAAATTTGATCTTTGGTTCTGTACCTGAAGGACGAACTGCGATCCAAGTTCCATCTTCAAGGAAGTACTTCAAAACATTTGACTTAGGCAAGTTGATCGCTGTCACATTCCCAGCTGCATCTTGGCGACTAGAAGCTTGATAATCTTCAGCTGCGATCACTTTATAACCAGCAAAATCAGTTGGTAATTCTTGACGGAACTTAGCCATCAAATCTTTGATCTCTTGTGCACCTTCGATCCCATCAAAGGTCAAAGCGATCGTCTTTTCAGCAAAATAGCCGTATTTTTCAAATAATTCTTGGAGACCATCGTATAAGTTCTTACCTTGTTTCTTGTAGAAGGCAGCTACTTCAGCTAATAGTACCAAAGATTGGATCGCATCTTTATCGCGCACGAATGGACGGATCAAATAACCATAACTTTCTTCAAAGCCTAACATGAAGCTGTGTTCATTGGTTTCTTCAAAATGTTGGATCTGTTCGGCAATGAACTTGAACCCAGTCAAGACATTGATCGCTTCGACCCCAAAATCAGCTGCAACTTTAGCAGCAAATTCACTTGAAACGATTGATTTTACTAAAGCCCCGTTTGCAGGCAAGTTACCTGCTTTTTTACGAGCCGTTAAAATATAGTTCAACATCAAAGCTGCGATCTGGTTACCTGTCAACAATTCGTATTCGCCATCTGGTTGACGAACAGCTGCTCCCAAACGGTCTGCATCAGGATCGACAGCTACTAAAAGATCAGCTTTTTGGCTCTTGCCTAATTTGATCGCTAAATCAAAAGCTTCTGTAAATTCAGGGTTTGGATGTTCAACGGTTGAGAACTCTGGATCTGGCATTGCTTGTTCTGGGACCATCGTAAAGTCTTCAAAACCAGCTTGACGTAAGGCTTTTTCACCTAACATCCCACCAGTACCGTGAAGTGGAGTAAAGACCAACTTCATCGTTTTACCCTCTTCAGCCACTAACTCACGATCGATCGTTACTTCTTTGGCATTTTCTAAGTAAACTTCATCGACTTCTGAACCGATGACTTTCAATGTTCCATCATTGATCAAAGCATCTTTATCAGCAACTTCAACGGCAAAAAGATCATCAACTTCGCGGATATAATTCGTGATCATATCTGATTCTTTTGGTGGCATTTGCGCCCCATCTTCACCATAGATCTTATAACCGTTATATTGTTTTGGATTATGGCTCGCTGTGATCATGATCCCTGCATAAGCATGTAGATGCCGAACGGTAAAGGATAGTTCTGGGGTCGGACGTAAGCTTTCAAAGACAAAGCTTGGAATCCCGTGTGCCCCTAAAACACGTGCTGCTTCAAAAGCAAATTCTTGTGACATGTGACGTGAATCATAACTGATCGCTACACCACGTAATTTTGTTTCTTCATCCAAGGTATCCATAAAGCGTGCCAAACCTTCAGTTGCTTGGCGCACAGTATAAATATTCATGCGGTTAATCCCAGCACCGATCAAGCCACGCATCCCAGCTGTCCCAAATTCCATTGGTGTATAGAAGGCATCTTCCAATGCTTCTTTATCATTTACGATCTTATCAAGGTCTTCCCGAACTTCAGGTGCTAGATCAGGTTGTTTGTTCCAAATAGTATAAGTCTCTTCCCAACTCATATAATCACCTCATTTATCTATTCAAATCTAGTATACTATCAATCGTCTAAACTTGCTATAACAAGCACTTTTACGCTTACAAAAAATTTATTCGATATCAAAAAGCACTAGCAGTAAAACTACCACTAGTGCTATTCGTTTAATCCTTCAAGCTTTCTATATAATTGAACGCCTGTTGCCCAGCAATACTTCCATCGCCAACAGCGGTCGTGATCTGGCGTAATTCTTTAGCCCGAACATCGCCGATCGCATAAACACCAGGTAAACTAGTCCGCATCAACTCATCGGTATTGATCCAGCCCTGTTCATCAGTGATCCCAAGCGTTTTGAACGGTTCAGTCAAAGGAATGACCCCCACATAGATAAAGACACCATTGACCTTTAATTCACCGTCTTCACCGGTCTTTTTGTTATGTGTCGATACACTCGTGACTTTTTGCCCATCGCCATTGATCTTTGTTACGACCGTATCCCATGTAAAGTCGATCTTATCGTTAGCAAAAGCACGCTCTTGCAAGATCTTTTGGGCCCGTAATTGGTCTCTACGGTGGATGATATTGACATTTGAAGCTAACTTAGACAAATAGACACCCTCTTCAACGGCGGAATCACCGCCACCGATCACGGCTAGTGGCTGATCTTTAAAGAAAGCACCATCACAAACTGCACAATAAGAAACACCCCGACCAGCATATTCGGCTTCGCCTTCAACACCTAATTTCCGGTATTGCGAACCTGTGGCAATGATCACAACAGGTGCTTCATATGTTTCATTATCGGTAATGACTTGTTTTAGATCACCATTGACTTCAACTTTTTCAACGCTACCGTATGCATATTCTGCTCCGAATTGGATCGCGCCTTGATACATTTTTTCAGCTAAGTCTGGTCCTAAGATCGACTTAAATCCGGGATAATTTTCAACTTCAGCGGTATTGTTCATTTGACCACCATAGATTCCACGGTCTAAGATCAAAACCGACAAATTAGCCCGTGAAGCATATAAGCCAGCCGTCAAGCCCCCAGGACCTGCACCGATCACGATCACATCATATTTTTTAGCCATAATATCTTCACCTTCCTATTTACTTGATGATACTCTTCTAAAATTGCTGAAACAACTTCAAATATTAAGCTCAATTATTTAAGCTCTCGCCCGTATTTAACATTTCCGGCTAAATACCAAGGTTCATTGGGACGATAATAACGCCGATATGCGATCAAAATGATCGCCCCAATAAACAAGATGACTGACAACCATTGCGAAACGCGCAAAGCACCTAACATCAAGCTATCTGTTCGCATCCCTTCAATGAAAAATCTGCCAAAGGAATACCAAGCGACATAAGTCAAAAAGATCTCGCCTCGTTTAAAGAGATGCTTACGATGGCGTAACAACATCAAGATCACAAAGCCTAAGATATCCCACACCGACTCATACAAAAAGGTCGGTTGGTAATAGATCCCGTTGATATTCATCTGGTCAATGATAAATCCGGGCAAATGCAAGCTCGTCAAAAATGCATGTGATACGGCTTCACCATGGGCTTCTTGATTGATGAAATTGCCCCACCGACCGATACCTTGAGCTAAGATCACAGTTGGCGAAATGATATCTAAAAATAGCCAAGCCGACAACTGTTTCTTACGGCAGAAGATCACTAAAACGAGCAATGCGCCCAACAAGCCACCATAGATCGCGATCCCGCCATCCCAGATCCGATAGATCTCACTAAGATCATTTTGATAATACTGCCATTGGAAAATGACATAGTAAGCTCGCGCACTGATCAAAGCGATCGGTAGCGCCCATAAGATATAATCATAAAAATCATCGGCGGGGACTTGTCTTTTCTTACCTTCACTAACTGCAAGGTATAAGGCTAATAAAACCGCACATCCAATGATCACTCCATACCAGTGGACCTGCAGTCCCCCTAGACTAAAAGCGATCGGATCGATGACACCTAAACTAAAATTCAATTCTCAACACCTATTTCTCTTCTGCTGAATTTTCACTGATCAACTCATTTAAATTACGTTCAAAGGCCTTTGTCGCATCATAGCCCATCGTCTTTGCCCGATAATTCATTGCAGCGGCTTCAATGATGATCGCTAAGTTGCGCCCAACTTTCACTGGGATCGAGATCTTAGGTATTTCAACATCAAAGATCGTTACCCGTTGCTCACCGTTCCCTAAACGATCGAATTGTTTATCTTTTTCCCAATTTTCCAAATGGATGATCAAAGAGATATCAGTCTTCGCTCTGACAGCACCTGCCCCAAAGAGATTCATGACATCGATGATCCCGACACCTCTGATCTCTAACAAATGGCGTAAGATCCGTGGTGCTTCACCGATCAATGTCTGTTCATCTTGTTGGTGAACCTCAACGCGGTCATCGGCGATCAATCGATGCCCACGTTTGATAAGATCAAGCGCCGTTTCAGATTTACCAACACCTGAATCGCCAGTGATCAATACCCCAAGACCATAAATATCAACTAAGACCCCATGTAACGATTTACGTTGGGCTAAACGACCACTCAAATAATCGGTCAACTTAGCTGAAACACGTGTCGTTGGCAATTTAGTCCGTAAGATCGGAATATGATGTTCTTCAGCCGCAGCTTTCATTTCAGCTGGAACGGCTAAATAACGTGAGACCACAAAGCATGGCGTGTTGGGACCACAAAGTTCATCCATGATCTTTTTGCGCGCTTCTGAACTCATCTTATTACCATATGAGATCTCCGTCATCCCAAAAAGTTGGATCCGCTCTTCTGGATAATAATCAAAGTAGCCGGTCAATTCCAACCCAGGACGTGAAATGTCTTCGGTCGTGATCTGGCGTTCTTCTAAGTATTGTTCTCCAGAATAGACTTCTAAATTACTGATATCTGCTACTAATTTTTTTACACTAACAGTATTCGCCATTTGTCTTCTGCTATATAAACGTGAACTAGCATGATAATCATGCTATAGAAAGAAATATAGCTTTTCCCTTCTTGATTTATTTACCATCAGCATATCGCCTGACCTAATGCTGATAGTTTAAAGATGTCGTCCATCTCTGCTTGATCCACTCCACATTTCATCTTTCTAAAAGGATCTAACTACAGATAATTCTAACCGTGAAAAGCGTTTTCAGCAATTAATAATTACTATTTTGTGTGGTGTAGTTGGTGATCACTAAGTTTACGATACTTAAAATGATCGCCACCATCATCGCCGACCAAAAACTTGAAAACTCAAACGAATTTCCGACCAAAAACGAGGTCAATTCCAACATAAAGGCATTGATGAACAGGTAAAAGATCCCCAAAGTCATCACTGTGATCGGTAAAGATAAGATGACCAATAACGGTTTGACGAACATGTTCAACAAACCTAAAATGATCGCAGCTAGACAAGCGATCCACACGCTTGAAACGTGAAAATAAGTTGGGAAAAAGCCCGCTGTTGCTAAAAAGACCAATACGGTGATCAAAGTTCGTTGCCAAAAATTCATCTTATTTGCCTCCCTTTTTATTTTGCTTAACATCTCTTTCTTTAGCATCTGTCACTGGACGGCGCTTTTCTTCTTGTTGGCCAAAGCGACTGAGCAAGGTAAAGACGTCATTATACTTTTCATTGGGATGTTTAGGTAGATAAAGTGCCAAACCTAAATATAACAAGATCGGAACATAAACTAATAGTGGCACTAACTTGCAAGCGACTGCGACCACTAAAAAGATGGTCCGAACGACCCATGGTGAAATATTAAAATACTCGGCGATCCCGGCACACACACCACAGATCACTGAATCATTGGAGCGATAAAGTTTCTTTCTCATCCTCATTTTTCCTCTCTTTTCATTCTTATGTTAAAAATAACGGTAAAGTCACCGTAAATTTGGTTCCATTTTTGTACGGACTCGTGACAACGATCTGCCCGGATAAAGCCTCGACTGCCTCTTTAACGATTGCTAAGCCTAAGCCACTTCCTTCAGCTGAGCGCGCTTTATCTGCGCGGTAGAAGCGCTCATAGATCCGCTCTTTATCAGCTTGAGCAAGAGTTTGACCTGTGTTATAGACAACTAAACGCCACTCATTAGCTGAGCTAGTAGCTGTGAGTTTGATCTTACCATCTACTACATTATATCTGATAGCATTTTGGATCAAATTGCTGATTATATGTTGTAGATACTTGATATCACAACTTATCTCAAAGTCATCCGGGATCTGCAACTCGATCGCTAAATTTTTAGCCTTACTTTGAGCTAAATAGCTGGCTAAGATCCGCTCGCAAAATGCTTTGAGCTTGATCTGCTCTAATTTTAATTCCTGCGTTCTTTTATTATGGGCAAGCGCCGAGATATCCTCGATCAACTCGGTCAACTGCTGACTTTGTTCAAAGATGATCTGCACAAAATCACGTGCGGTCTTCTTATCATCCAAGGCTCCAGCTAAAAGTGTCTCACTGAATCCTTGGATCGCAGTTAGCGGCGTCTTTAATTCATGACTCGCATTTGCCATGAATTCACGCTGCTTGACCTCTAATTGCTTGATCTCGGTCACATCATTAAAGATACACATCACTGAATAATGGTGGCGACTCAAGGGAACATAGACTACCTGCACCTCAAACCACTCATTGCTCTGAGCAACCTTTTTTTGCCACAGGAGCCGTTGATCTTCTTTAGTCTGGTAGACTTTTTGGGTAACAGCGATCAGCTCGACTGCCGTAAATACTTGATAAAACGGCTGACCCTTGAGCTCTGTTGTATTTAATATACTGGCTAACACATGATTATACAAGACCGTTTGTTTACGCTGATCAAAGACGATCACGCCACTGGTCAACGACTGTAACAGCGTTAAATAGTCACGATTTTGTTGCTGATAACTTCGTAAAAGGTTACGCTGATTAGATTGCAGGCGATTCACCAAACGGGAGAGTTGATAATACTCATCATCTTTTGGTAATAGGACATGGCGACTTGGCTGATTTTCAACTAATTCACTTAGCTTTTTGAGCAACAAGGCTTGGCTGGCTAAGCGCCGTTTTGCTTGGCGTTTAAAAAAGAGATAGTTGCCTAATGCCACTAAGATCACCGCTAAAAAGATCCAAGCTGCTCCTTCTTCTTGCCACACAGTCAAAAAATGTTCATGAAAGATCACGCCATAAACCAAGCCGACTGCTAAAACTTCGCCTAACGATAGTAATAAATATCGCCATAGTTCACGCATCTCAGTCATCAGTTCCACCATTGAAGCGATAGCCAAAGCCACGTAAAGTTTCTATATACTTTGGCTTTTTAGGATCTGGCTCTAATTTTTCACGCAGATGGCTGACGTGCATATCGATCATGCGCGTTTGGCCCACATAATCATAGCCCCAGACGCCGTTCAATAATTTCTCACGACTCAGGACTCTTCCCGGGCGTTTGATAAAATAGGCCAATAGTTCAAACTCTTTTGGGGTCAAAGCTACGGTCTGATCATTTGCCGTGACCTTGACTCGTTCTAGATCCACTGTGAAATCTGGATATTTAAAAAGTGTTTGCGTATCAACTTTTGGTGTAGGTGTTACTTCTTTAGGTGTGATCCGCCGACTGATCGCTTTTAAGCGCGCGATGACTTCTCGAGGCGAAAACGGCTTAGTCAAATAGTCATCCGCTCCTAATTCTAATCCGATGATCTTATCAAGCTCTTGATCGCGTGCTGTAATGATCAAGATCGGGGTCATCACTTTTTCTTGCCGCAAGCGTTTAGTTATCTCTAAGCCATCTAATTTAGGTAACATCACATCTAACAAAATAAAATCATATTCATTGTTCAAAGCTAGTTCATAGCCCGCTTGACCGTCACTGCTAGTTGTCGTTTGGTAACCTGCCTGCTCTAAATTATACTTGAGCAGGGTCTTTATCGCAGTGTCATCTTCAACTACTAATACTTTTTTCACGTTCATCTACGACCTTGTTTCACCAAAGTCGTCCCCCTTTGCATCTTATTCAAATAATACCAATCCGATCTCATGTGGTGAATCAGCATAGATCGCACTTTCAGCTAATTTCAATTCACCTTCAAAGTTTTTGACTTTTAAACGACAATAAGCCGGACTTTTTTGTAATGCTTCATAAAGTTCATCACCTGTAGCTACTTTTATCCCGTTACATTCAAGGATGATATCACCAACTTCAAGTTTCATCTTAGCTGCTGGTGTCTCTGGTTTGACCGCTACGATCCGTACACCCTCCGAAGTTTCCACATACCAACGTTTAGCATCATGGTCGGCTTTCAAACGACCAAAAGCTTGGGCGACCAAGATCAATAACAGCCCAGCAATCCCGTAAAAGCCTACTACTGGTACAAAATATGCTACTAATGCTAAAAGACCAGCTAAAAATGCAATCAGATAACTTTGGCGTTGGCGTAAGTGTAAAGCTTCTTTTGGTTGTTGCTTATAGATCTTGCAAAAAGCCCCCACAAATAGTGGCACTACCATAAAATGCGTTAAATACTGGCTCGGGTCAAGCCACTGTTGCCAAGAATCAAAATTCATTCCCGGTATAAACATGATCAGTGGAAAGACCGTAAATTCACGCCAAGTATAACCCGCGATCCGGCGCCCACGTTTACCGGCAAAGATCTTAGGACTAAACCATTCAGCTTTATTTTCACGGGCTAAAAAAGCTTGGAAAAGAGCTAAGATCGCAGTTAAAAGCAAAATAGCACTGCCAAAGCGAGTTCCCAGTTCATGAGGTAAAATATAGCTTGCCCAACTAGCATCACTTCCAAACGGCGTCTCACTCAAGACAAAGGTCACCGTTCCAGTGACCAAAAGTGCTGCTAGACTAAGATCGCCTACATTGATGAACAAAAGTGCCACGACTGCTAAGATCTGGTATAAGACCAATGTCTGCGTTGGTAAACTCAGTCCAAAGATAAGCGCAAACAATGACCCCAGCACTAAAAATAACAAGCCATGTTTGATAAAATGCCGTGCTTCATAAAAATCCCGATCGATCGCGATCCGAAAATTACGACGTTCATTTTTTAAGCGTAATTGATAAGATATCAAGGTCATCAAGATCCCCGCCCAAAATAGCGGCTGGATAAAAAAGAGACCCACACTTTTTAAAAGTTGCAAAGACTCCAGTCCTTTCTAAGTGTTTGGTTACATTATAACAATTTTTGCGGATGAAACATACTTATAGCTTTGAAAACCATCATAACCAAAAAGACTGTGCCATAAGTTTAACAATACACAAAGGGTCCACCACGATGCCAAACATCATGGTGGACCCTTCGGTGTGTTGACCGCATTGGCCTACACTATTAATTACTAAATTTTTAAGAAACGGCTCATTGAAAGACCAGAACCTAAAGCCCCGATAATGATCCCGATCGCAGCTAACAAGAGATCAATCTGCCATAAGAATGTTCCTGGCGTCAACAATTGATAACCTGTACTTGCCATTGAACTTGACATAATACCGTATAACCATAAATAAGCGATATCGACCAAGACGATCGGTAAAATAGCCCCTAAAAAGCCCGTCCAAGCGCCTTCTAAGATAAATGGCCAGCGAATATAACTATTAGTTGCCCCAACTAAACGCATGATCGCAATTTCATTGCTCCGTGATAAGATAGTGATCCGGATCGTGTTAGAGATCAAGAAGACTGCCACAAAGAGCAAGAGCAAACTGATCACTAAGCCCCAACGTTGGATCGCAGCTACCGCCTTAAATAACTTCTTGGCTGAAGCTCCACCGTATCGTGTATCATACACATATTGTAACTTTTTAGCTTTTTTAGCTACACTGATCGTTTCAGCTGGGGAATTCGTATCAACGATAAAAATATCGTAAAGTGGGTTATCGTCACCCTTGAATAATTGAAATTCTTTCCCATAAGTTCCGACCACGTTGTTCAACTCGTTTTTCTTACTTGAAAAACTGATCTTTTGAACACCATCGATCTTTTGTAATTTTGCTTTCAACTGTGCTTGTTGTTCTTTGGTTGCATCACGATCGATAACGACCCGAACTTGCACATCATTTTCAACATCATGAGCAACTTTATTGATATTTAGCAAGATCGAAAGTAAAACTCCGACTAAGATCAAAGTCACAGTTACCGCACTAACAGCGGCAACTGACATCCAACCATTGCGTTTTAAGCTCTTTAAACTTTCCTTCAAATGGCGCTTAAGCGTGACTGTTTTCATCAGTATAATCCCCCTCTTCTTGATCTCGAACGATCTTGCCATCCGAAATTTCGATCACGCGATGCCGATATTCATTTACAATAAAGCTATTGTGGGTCGCCATAACGATCGTTGTACCTTCTTGATTGATCTTTTCTAAGATATCCATGATCCCACGAGCTGTGTCTGGATCAAGGTTACCCGTTGGTTCATCGGCGATCAAGATCGTTGGTTTGTTTGCGATCGCACGTGCAATTGCGACACGTTGTTGTTCCCCACCGGACAATGCATCTGGGAAACTATCTTTTTTATCAGCTAGACCAACAAGATCTAAGACATGAGCGACCCGTTTTTCAACTTCTTCAGGTTCTTTTTCGATAACATGAAGCGCATAAGCTACATTTTCAAAAACAGTCAGGCGTGGTAATAGTTTGAAATCTTGGAACACGATCCCTAATTCACGCCGTAAAAAAGGAACCTCATGATTTCTCATACTCTCTAAGTTATAGTCATTTACCTTGATATGACCCGAAGTAGGTACTTCTTCATGATACATCATTTTGATAAAGGTCGATTTCCCTGCCCCACTAGGACCAACGACATAAACAAAGTCGCCTTGCTCGATCTTTAAGTAAATGTGATCATTTGCCAATGTATCGCCGTCATATTTTTTGACAACATCTTTATATTCTATCAAGCTGTTTCTTCCTTTCTTTTTTAGCTTGGATTTGTTTTTTGTAATTTCCATTGGAGATAAGCATTGATAAAACCATCTAGATCTCCATCCATTACTGCTTGCGTATTACCTGTTTCAAAATTGGTCCGGTGATCTTTGACCATTGAATATGGGTGGAAGACATAGGAACGGATCTGAGAGCCCCAACCGATATCTAGTTGCTCGCCCTGGATCTCAGCCCGTTTTTTCTCTTGTTCTTCTAATTCGATCTGATACAGTTTCGAGCGTAACATTTTTTCAGCGGTCGCCCGGTTTTGGAATTGCGAACGCTGAGCTTGACTGGACACAACGATCCCCGTTGGTTCGTGGATCAAGCGCACAGCTGATGAGGTCTTGTTGATATGCTGTCCCCCAGCACCACTAGCTCGGAAGACTTCCATCTTGATATCTTCTGGACGCAACTCAACTTCCACATCATCATCCAACTCAGGCATAACGTTGACCGAAGCAAATGATGTGTGCCGACGACCAGCCGAATCAAAAGGTGAGATCCGGACTAAACGATGAACACCTTTTTCACCACGTAAATAGCCATATGCATTATGCCCCGAGATCGTCAGTGTTACCGACTTGATCCCAGCTTCATCACCAGGTTGATAGTCTTGGGTCGTGACCGTGAAATTGTGTTGCTCGGCCCAACGAGTATACATTCGTAACAACATTGAACCCCAATCTTGTGATTCGGTCCCCCCAGCACCGGGGTGGATCTCCAAGATCGCATCATCTTTGTCGTAAGGCTCATTTAGCAATAATGTCAGCTGATAACTTTCTAACTTTTGCTTAGTCGCAGTATAGTTTTCCGCTAATTCAGACAACATTTCGTCCTCGGGTGCTTCTTGGACCAATTCATACAAAACTTCTAGTTCTTCGACCGCCGTAGCTAATTGATGAAAATTATCATATTTAGCCTTGAGCTCGTTATTTTCGTTGATGACCGTCTGAGCTTTAGTTTGATCATCCCAAAACCCCGGTTCAGCCATTTTCATTTCATTTTCTGAAATGAGTTCTTCCAGACCTTCTAAGTCAAAGAGACCCCCTAAAGTCCGAAATTTTAGCTTTCATCGCTTCGATTTCTTTCTTATATTCATTGATTTCCATAATTATTCCCTCAATTACAAATTACTCGTATGTAAGTCAAAAGAAGATCAGTCAAAACTGGTCTTCTTCTAACTACTAGCGACTAATATTTTGACGGATCTCAGCTTTCAAGAAGAGACGGGTCACATCATACTCAATGTCACCGACCATTTGCTCAAACATTCTGAAACCGTCTGATTGATATTCAACTAATGGATTTAGCTGACCATAACCACGCAACCCAATCGATTGACGTAATTGATCCATCTCATCGATATGATCAGTCCAACGGGCATCGACCACGCGCAAGATAACAACTTTTTCAAATTCTAGCATTTGCGCTTTATCATTCAATTGTGCTTCTTTAGCAGCATAGTTTTCTTCAGCCTTTTGCATCAAGTAAGAAACGATCTCTTCTTGGCTCTTACCTGCAAAATCATCTTTACTGATGCTATCTTCATTGACCATTGCACCGATCGCAAAATCAACGATCCCATCCAAATTCCAGTCTTTTTTATCGCCGACAGTATTCATTTGAACGTTATGTTCGACCGTCCGCTGGATCATCGGCATGATAACTGGCTTCAAGGATTCAGTTTCCATGATGACTTGTTGGCGTTGTGAGTAGATGACTTCACGTTGAGACCGCATCACGTCGTCGTATTGTAAAACTTGCTTACGTGTATCGTAGTTATTACCTTCGACCCGTTTTTGCGCTGATTCTACTTGGCGCGTGATCATCTTGGATTGGATCACAGTATCATCCGAGATGTTCATCGTTTCATAGAAATGTTTGATACGTTCAGAACCAAAACGCAGCATCAGATCATCTTCAAGTGAAAGGTAGAACTGTGTCACACCAGGGTCACCTTGACGCCCAGAACGACCACGCAACTGATTATCGATACGGCGTGATTCATGACGTTCGGTCCCGATAACAGCCAAACCACCGATCTCACGCACACCAGGTCCTAACTTGATATCAGTCCCACGACCAGCCATGTTTGTTGCGATCGTTACGGCGCCACGTTGGCCAGCATTAACGACGATCTCAGCTTCTTTAGCGTGATTTTTAGCATTCAATACGGCATGTGGGATCCCCGCTTGGTCTAACATTTGAGATAATAACTCAGATGTTTCGACCGCTACCGTACCGACCAAAACTGGTTGCCCCGTTGCATGGCGTTCCTTGATATCTTCGACTACGGCTTTAAACTTACTTTCCAAAGTTGGATATAACAGATCCGGACGGTCCTCACGCAAGATTGGACGGTTCGTTGGGATCGTTACGACTTCCATGTTGTAAATTTCACGGAATTCTTCTTTTTCAGTTTTAGCTGTCCCAGTCATCCCTGAGAGCTTTTTGTACATTCTAAAGAAGTTTTGGTAAGTGATGTTAGCCATCGTCTTAGTTTCTTCTTCGATCTTAACGTGTTCTTTAGCTTCGATCGCTTGGTGCAAACCATCTGAATAACGCCGACCATCCATGATACGTCCAGTAAATTGGTCAACGATCATGACTTCATCATTTTGGACCACATAATCTTTATCACGTAGCATGATGTAGTTAGCACGTAAAGCATTATCTAAGTGGTGGTTCAAAGCTGTATTGTCAGGATCAAATAAGTTAGTCAAACCAAAATATTTTTCACCTTTTTGGATACCTTCTTCGGTCAAGGAAACAGTCTTTGATTCTAGATCAACTTTAAAATCTTCGTCTTTTTTCAACGTCTTAGCAAAGCGATCAGCCCGAGTATATAACTGCGTAGCTGCAGTTGCTTGCCCCGAAATGATCAACGGTGTTCTCGCTTCATCGATCAAGATCGAATCGACCTCATCGACGATAACAAAGTTCAATGGACGTTGGACCATATCTTCACGGTAGACCACCATGTTATCACGCAAGTAGTCAAAACCAAGCTCACTGTTAGTTGAATATGTGATATCACAAGCATAAGCTTCACGTTTTTCTTCTGGAGTCTTATCCGCAACGTTCAACCCTACCGTTAAACCGAGCCAGTTATACAATTCACCCATCTCAGTAGCATCACGACTTGAAAGATATTCGTTAACGGTAACAACGTGGACCCCTTCACCTGATAAGGCATTAAGGTAGACCGGCATTGTCGCGGTCAAGGTTTTACCTTCACCAGTCCGCATTTCGGCAATATTACCTTCATGTAACACTGTACCCCCGATGATCTGGACCCGGTAAGGATATAGCCCCAACACACGTTTAGCCCCTTCGCGTGCGACCGCAAAGGCTTCCGGCAAGAGATCATCTAAAGTTTCACCATTTTGATAACGTTGTTTAAATTCAGGGGTCTTTGCTTTTAATTCTTCATCAGACAAAGCTTCCATGTCATTGGCATAAGCTTCGACTTGATCAGCGATCTTTCCAAGGCGTTTTAATTCGCGTTTATCGCTTTCGACCCATTTTTTTAGGACATTTGCCATTTACTTTATAAATCCTTTCTGCAACGATTACATTATTTTTTTCAAATAAAAATATACTTCTTCTTATTTTAGCATTTTATTGGTGCTCAAACAATTACAATTAGACTACAAAAAGCGCCTGAACTAAATCAGGCGCTTAAAGCATCACAAGGATAGCTTAGTTATTAGCTTCGATCAAGCCGTAACGACCATCTCTACGACGATAGACAATGTTTGTGCCTTCAGTTTCTGCATCTTCATAGATAAAGAAATCATGACCTAACATATCCATTTGCAAGATAGCCTCTTCTACGTCCATTGGTTTCAATGAAACGCTCTTTGTACGGACAACTTCGAATTTTTTATCTTCTTTTTCAGCTTGTTTTGGATCTTCGGTCGGAACGAATTCCATATGCTTGAAACCCTTTTCGCGTGATTTGCGATTGAGCTTTGTCTTATATTTTCTGATTTGGCGTTCAAGCTTATCCGTTACCAGATCAATGCTTGCATACATATCTGGTGAGGTCTCTTCGGCACGCAATACCAAATATGGAAGCGGGATCGTAACTTCTACCTTGCTGTTCTTGTCAGAATACACTTTAAGATTTACGTGAGCGGTAGAATTAGATGTATCCTCAAAATACTTTTCAAGTTTGGAAAGTTTCTTTTCCACATATTCACGGATCGCACCCGTAACCTCAATATTTTCACCACGAACATTAATCTTTAACATGATAACCTCTCCTTTCACAACTAAGCATTTTATATGCTTAAAAGACTAGGTATATACTTTATTAGTCTTACCTTATCTCTATTTTTATTATAATAGAAAGCGGTTAAATTAACAATTAATAACCACTCAACATTTATAAAATTTTATATATTAACGGGCTAGTGTCACTGAGCGTACACAGCCACAATTATGGGCCAACAACAATTCACGCGCATGATATAAGGTACTACCTGTCGTATAAATATCATCTACTAACAAAATATTTTTACGTTCTAGATCAGCTGGGCCTTGATAGCCAAAAGGTTGCGGCGTTGCCAGTCTCTCTTGTCGTGATTTATGCGACTGCGGACAACGGCCAAATTTTTTTAAATGATATAGATACATTTTCTTGGGTATATCTGGTAAAAAACCAACAACTTGATCAAAGCCTCGGGTAGCTAAGGTTTGTTCATCTACAGGGATCACGACTATTGACCATCCCCGGCGTAAATACTTCTTACAGTAAGCTTGCAATGTTTTGGCAAATATTTGGCGCAAACGGTAGTCCCCTTGAAATTTATAAGCTTCAAAGTACGCACGCATATTAGGTTCGGCATAGACGTAAAAGGCCTTGTTGTACAATAATTCTTTTTGCAAATTGCGCCAGCGAAGACAATCTTGGCACAATTTGCGCTGGGTTTGTTTACGCCCACAGCCCGGACAACTCGTTTTCTCAGCGATCGCAATAAACTTTTGATGGCACTTTTCGCAGATCGGTACAGTTTCAAAAGCTTGGAAGCTAAAAAACCAGCGCCATGAAAAATCAAACGCTAATGTAGCGTTACAAAGTAGACACTTCATCATTTTTTAACAACTGCGTAGCCTTTTTATTCAAAAGCTTGATCTGTTTTTTAGCTGCGCGTAAAGCCGATGTCATTTCCTGATAAGCCAAGATCACATCTCCTGTTGGATAGTCTTTATCTCTGCCAACACGGCCCGCGATCTGAACTAAGACCGTCTCAGAAAAGATCGGCGCATCGGCTTGCAATACCATGACATTCAAACGAGCGATCGTGATTCCACGTTCAAGGATAGTAGTCGTTACTAAATAGCGATCGCTCCCAGTGCGCAAATTTTTGACTTTTTGCAGTCGGTCAGGATCAAGAGCCGAAACACATTCCCCCTTTATCGCAGGCCAAAAATGCTGTAACTCTTCCAAAATTGGCTTTAGTAAGGCGATCTGGGGCACAAACACTAGAAAAGGTGTTTTATTTTTTATCCACTTGGCGAGATATCTTTTGATCCTTGCTTCAATTTTTTGTTTGGGGAAGTAAAGCTTGACCAATGTTATTTCGGGTAATAAATGCCGATGATAACGCAGCGGTAGACAAGTCACCGCTAGCTTTTCTTGGTGGATCTGTTGTTTTAAATAACGATCAGGGGTCGCCGTCAGATATAGCGTACTCGAATTTATTTTTTTAGCATTCGCGACGGCATAATGCAATTGATGGTCATTAACATAAGGAAAAGCATCGACTTCATCGATCACCAATAGATCGAATGCGTGATAAAACCGCAATAATTGATGCACTGTGCACACTACTAACTAGGTGTAGGTATATTCTTGACCACTATTTTGATACAATAAACTGCTTTTGACTTTAGGGAATGCCTGGCACAAACGCGGATATAATTCGTTATAAACATCGACCCGCGGTGTTGCCAAACAGACCCGCTGCTGGTTTAATAACGCAAAATTTAGTGCTTCAAATAGCATTTCGGTCTTCCCTGCTCCAGTTACCGCCCATAATAGCCGTTCTTGTTTGCGTTTGACCGTTTGCAATAATTCTTTGGCAGCCTTTTTCTGCCACAAAGATAACCTTGTCTTTTTCTCCAACAGATCTTGGGAATACTTTTTAAAATCGTTGGCTTCGGGTATACTATAAAGTGACATGGTCGTCGTCAAGCGCCCCCACGCTAAGCAAGCAGGACAATAATAACTCTTATCTGGTAGCGCATAATCTGTTCTTGGCGCCTGAAAACCACAGCGTTGACAAAATAAGCGTCCTTTTTTTATGATGACAGCTGGCCGTTGTTTGAACTCAGTTGAATCTAAGGCTACACCTAGAGCTTGGAGCTGTGGACTACTTACTTGACGACCCATCAACAAATTCAATGTTTTTTCCATTTTTTCACCTCACTTATAAGATACGCAAACTAGGCGTAAAATTATTTGTGAGTTTCAAAAATAATAGTAGTAAGGTCTGTGAAGCTACTAAAAGAATAACTCTTTAAGGGGGAAGCTATAGCCTTTTGATTTCACAATATAGCTATATTTTACTTGGATAAACCATATCTTACCTTAAAACAAGATGGTGTGATCGAGATCGTGATCAAAAAATCACAATTCATCTGTAATATCAAACGAACTGAAACCGAAGAAGAAGCTCGAGCCTTTATCGAGGAGATCAAAACCAAACATCGCAAGGCTACTCATAACTGTTTTGCCTACACTTTAGGCCTAAACGACGAGATCCAACGGGAAAGTGACAATGGTGAACCCTCTGGGACTGCTGGCGTACCTATGTTGGATGTGCTTAAGAAAAATCAAGTGCATAATGTTTGCGCCGTAGTGACACGCTACTTCGGTGGGATCAAACTAGGAACCGGTGGCTTGATCCGTGCTTATGGTGGCGCCGTTGCCCAAGCCCTAAAAGAATTAGGGATCGTCAAACGCGTCGTCCAAACTGAACTTTCACTAAAAGTCAGCTACCCATTATTAGGCAAGCTACAAAATTATCTGGAAAGTCAGCCCGTATTTACCTTGGCGACGAACTACACCGAAGAAGTCGAGGTCGTGATCGCTGTCGATATGGATCTGGCTGATGAATTAGCAACTAAGATCACCGACTTACTGAATGGTCGCGTAACGATCACCGTTGGGGAAAATCGCTATCACGAGATCGATTTTGATCCCCATCAAGCCTAAAAAATACGCCATCCTTGATCTGGGATGGCGTATTTTTTATGTAATTCATTTATGTTCAAATAAACGACTGACTTTCAAAACTAAATGTTTGATCCCATTCAATAAAGGCTGGCGTGTATCTCCAACCAAGCCGATCGCTTCAACAAATAGTTCTAAACCAAATAATGTTGCAACCGTCAGTAAGATCGAACCCCATAAATTGGACAAGGGGTATAGCAATGAGATAAACGAAAAGATCAATGCGATCCCATAGATCACCAACACTGTCTGGCGGTGGGTCAATCCCATCTGCATCAAGCGATGGTGCAAGTGATGCTTATCGGCTTGTGAGATCGGCTTTTTATTCAAGAGTCGACGTAAGATCGCATATAAAGTATCCGTGATCGGTACTCCTAAAATGATCACCGGGATGATCAACGTGATAAAAGTTGCATTCTTCAAACCATAAAGCGAGAAGACAGAGATCATAAAGCCGATAAACAGCGAACCAGTATCCCCCAAATAGATCTTAGCAGGATGAAAATTATACGGTAAAAAGCCCAATAAAGCAGCTACCAAGGTCGCCATCATGATCGAAATAAATGTCGACGTCACGTTCAAGAAGAAATATCCCGTCAGTGCACTAGTCGAAAGCGCAATGATCGCGACACCTGTAGCCAGACCATCCAAGCCATCGATCAAATTGACAGCGTTAGTGATCCCTAAGATCCAGATCAAAGTTATCGGTAAACTAAACCAGCCTAGAGAAACGACTCCAAGAAACGGTAGCGTCAAAGTCGTCATTTTGATATTAGCAATAAAATAAACTACCAATGCTGCCAGTGTGATCCCTAAAACTTTTTGGCGCGGTTTTAATTCAAAAATATCATCGATCATTCCCGTCATGATGATCAAGCTTTGCGCCAATAATAACGCAACTAATTGTTTTAAGGGATATTGATCGCGTAATAAAAAGAAATTTGTCGTATTAAATGCAACAAAAATGGCTAAGCCCCCCATGGTCGGCATCGGCACCCGATTAACTCGCCGGGCATTGGGATTATCAACTGCTCCGACTCGAAAAGATAGGCGCCGGACCAATGGAGTCAGCACTAAAGCTAGGACAAATGTTGCTAACAACGACGCAAGGATTTTGTACATATAGCGTCCTCTTTCCATCAAATTCTCAAATGTTGAGAATTCATTATCAGCTAAAAAGCCTATAATTCAAGTATCATTTTACCATAAACCAGCGAATGGGTCATTTTTTGCGTGAGAAAAATTAAAAAAGGGCCGTGAAGCAATCTCCACGACCCCGATATTCTATTTTTTCAAGTGGTAGCTATAAGTCGACACGATAATATTTTCGTGGGCTCCTAAAGCTGACCGCAAACGTAAGCTCGTTTGATTATGCAAGATATTTTGCCAAGGTTTCTTCGGTACAAACTGCGGTACCAAGACCGTCAACGAGTAATTGCGCTGTTTAGCATCCTTAGCGATCACATCGCAAAAGCGCAAAACTGGGGGCACAACCGACCGATATGAAGAATGCAGATCGACAAAGCGAACATCTGGAAACGCCATTTTGAATTCCTGTGCCGTTTCGTGTTCTTTTTTAGGATTAGTATCAAACGAAACATGCATTGCGATCACATTATCACTGATCGAACGTGCATAGTTGATCGCCCCAGTCGTTACGTGTGTGACCGAGCTAACTAGCACGATGACCGTTGAACCAGAATAATCATGCAATTGTTGTTCTTCACTTAAACGCAATTGCGCCGCTACAGTAACATAATGACTATGGATCTTGTAAAAACCAAAGAGCAGTACCGGCATAATGATCAAATATGGCCAAACATTGTCAAAGTGTAACCAGAATAAAAAGACCACTAAAGCAAAGGAGATCACTGCCCCCAATAGGTTAAAACAAGAATTTAAGATCCAATGTTTGCCCTTGTGGCGTTTCCAATGGATCAACATCCCTGCTTGTGAGAGCGTAAACGGTACGAAGACCCCGACCGCATACAATGGGATCAATAAATTAGTCTGGCCGTTGAAGATAAAGATCAATACGATCGCCCCGATCGCTAATGCAATGATCCCATTAGAATAGCCTAAACGATCGCCTTTATCCATAAACATATGAGGCATAAATTTATCCTTGGCCAAGTTATAGGCTAAGATCGGAAAGGCCGAAAAGCCAGTATTGGCAGCCACCGCCAAGATCATGGCCGTTGACAATTGCAGTAGGTAGTAGAAAATACCGTGACCAAAAACGGCACCTGCGATCTGAGAAAGCACCGTTTGTTTAGGATCAGGTAAAACACCTAGATAATAACTCAAAAAGGTGATCCCACTAAAGAAGACCGCTAAAATCAATGACATGATCGCCAAGGTATTCGCCGCATTGCGCTTTTTAGGCTCTTTAAAATTAGGAACTGCATTACTGATGGCTTCTACCCCAGTCAATGAAGATGAACCCGCTGAAAAAGCTTTTAAAAACAGCAATAACGACATCCCTGGTACCGCATCACCAATATGAGCTGCGGCTGAATATTGGATCTTACCCGTTGCGATATTAAACAAACCCAAAGCGACCATCGAAACGATCATGATCACAAAAAAGTACACTGGGATCGTCAAAAATGAAGCCGATTCACGCATCCCACGTAAATTCAACGTCATAATAAATAAGACGATCACGACCGAGATAAAAACGCTGTGTGCTTGTAAACTTGGGATCGCTGAGGTAATAGCTTCTGTCCCAGATGTAACTGAAACAGCCACAGTCAACATATAATCAACTAAAAGTGATCCACCAGCAACTAAGCCTGCGCTCGTCCCCCAGTTTTTGGTCGCAACTACATAAGCACCGCCCCCAGAAGGATAAGCATTGATGATCTGACGATACGACATCGTGATCGCAAACAATAAGAGTAACACGATCCCAGCAGCTGGTAATGCATACCAGGTCGCAGCAGCCGATAAAATAAATAATGCTGTTGTGATCTGCTCTGTCCCGTATGCCACTGATGACAACGCATCCGAGGAAAGTAAGGCCAAAGCTTTGAATTTAGTCAAAGACTGCCCACTTTCTTCAGCAGTTTTTAGCGGTTGTCCGATCAATAATCTCTTTAAATATCGATACATAAACAGAAAAACCCCTTTTAGCTAGTTAGCCATTTTGATAGCTACTGGCTGATTAGATTTTAAATTCAAAATTCCTAGGTCACTTCAAAGAGTAACAGTTGAATTTTACACCAATCTCACAAAAAAAGCACCCTAAAATTTTAGGATGCTTCAAAAAATTTTGATTTAACTTGCTTACATCATTGGCCCTTGTGGCATTTGAGTAGCTACATCATTGTTTTCTTCTGGCTTATCAGCCACAACTGCTTCAGTTGTCAACAATAACGCTGAGACAGAAGCCGCATTTTGTAGTGCTGAACGAGTTACCTTAGTTGGGTCAACGATACCAGCTTCGATCATATCGACCCATTCATCAGTAGCAGCGTTATAACCGATACCGGCTTTTTGTTCTTTAAGTTTTTCAACGATCACAGAACCTTCTTTACCAGCATTGATCGCGATTTGACGAACTGGTTCTTCAAGCGCACGTTTAACGATGTTGATACCTGTTTGTACATCGCCAGCTTCACTCAAAGCAGCGACATCATCGATCGCATCGATCAAAGCTGTACCACCACCAGGAACAAAGCCTTCTTCGACCGCTGCACGTGTAGCATTCAAAGCGTCTTCGATCCGGTATTTGCGTTCTTTTAATTCAGTTTCAGTAGCAGCCCCGACTTTGATAACGGCTACCCCACCAGCTAATTTAGCCAAACGTTCTTGGAGTTTTTCTTTATCAAATTCAGAAGTCGTTTCAGCGATCTGTTTTTTGAGTTGTTCAACACGTTCAGCGATCTGTGCTTTATCGCCAGCGCCTTCGACGATCGTTGTGTTTTCTTTTGTAACTGTTACACGACCAGCTGTCCCTAATTGATCTAAGGTCGTGTCCTTCAATTGGAGACCAAGATCATCTGTGATCACAGTTGCACCAGTTAAAACAGCGATATCTTGTAACATTTCTTTACGACGATCACCAAAACCTGGAGCTTTAACAGCTACCACGTTGAATGTCCCACGGATCTTGTTCAAAACAAGTGTTGGCAAGGCTTCACCATCAACATCGTCAGCAATGATCAACAATGGACGACCTTGTTCAACGATGGATTGTAACAATGGCAAAACTTCTTGGATGTTAGAGATCTTCTTATCAGTTACCAAAATGTATGGATTTTCAAGATCTGCTTCCATCTTGTCATTGTCAGTTACCATGTATTGAGAAAGGTAACCACGATCAAATTGCATACCTTCAACAACATCTAATGAAGTATCGATCCCTTTAGATTCTTCGATCGTGATCACACCGTCGTTACCGACCTTTTCCATGGCATCAGCTATCAATTTACCAACTTCTTCATTAGCCGAAGAAATAGATGCGATCTGAGCAATATCGCTCTTAGATTCAACTTTATGTGACATCTTGTGCAAAGCATCTACTGCAGCTTTAGTAGCCAACTCGATACCACGACGGATACCTACTGGATTAGCACCAGCAGTCACATTTTTCATTCCTTCGTTAACGATCGATTGTGTCAAAACAGTAGCTGTTGTGGTACCGTCACCCGCAATATCATTGGTCTTTGAAGCTACTTCGGCTACTAGCTTAGCACCCATATTTTCAAAATGATCTTCTAATTCGATTGCCTTAGCGATCGTTACCCCATCATTTGTGATCGTTGGAGTACCGTATGATTGTTCCAAAACAACATTACGTCCCTTAGGACCGATCGTTGATTTTACAGTATCAGCTAACTTATCTACACCAGCAAGCATCTTTGCGCGTGCATCTTCTGAAAACTTGATTTCTTTTGCCATTTCTAATTCACCTCATACGAATTAAGTTCAATGTTTACTTATATATTTATTCCACAACGGCAAGAATATCTTTTTCGTGCATTACTAAATATTCTTGACCTTCAAATTCAACTTGAGCACCGGCGTACTTGTCAAAAACGACAACATCGCCGACTTTAAGTGTCATTTCTAATTTCTTGCCATCATCAAGGATACGTCCCGTACCAACAGCAACAACTTTAGCTGTTTGTGGTTTTTCTTTAGCACCGCCGGCTAAGACGATCCCACCCACAGTTTTTTCTTCTTCTTTTTCGACCTCTAAAATTACGCGATCTCCTAATGGTTTAAGCACGTTATATCCCTCCAAATTCTTTTTAGCACTCTAACAACTTGAGTGCTAATCAATTACAACTATTACTATACTAACTTTACTTTTAAATTGCAAGCATTTTATCACTCGCACCTTAAGAGTGCTAAAATATTTTTGAAATTAGTTTGAATAAATAGCGTTAAAAACATATAATCTAACCATTGAAACTTTATAGTTAGGACCTTTATCGATGAAAAAACAGTTACAGTTAAATTCACTTGTCATCTTAAGTATCTATTGTAGCACAATGACTTTGGCGCCTTTATTATGGGTGATCTTCAAAAATGCTTGGTATTATCCAGCCGTGACCGTTTTGAATCTCATCGGTTGCGGGACGCTGCTCTACTTAGCGCACGAGTTTCCTTTCAAGGATCGTTTTTTGCGCACCCCAAAAAAGCTTGCACTTCGCCAAGAAATCTATTACATTATTTTTGGTACACTAGCGCTCGTTTTGTTGCAATGGCTCAGTTCGTATATCGAGATCAAATTTCTTGGACAGCCTAGTTATTCAGCTAATACCGGTTATCTTTTGACAGTCCTTGCCAAATATCCATATTATTTAGTAAACATCGTCATCTTTGCACCGATCATGGAAGAATTTGTTTTTCGCAAAGTCTTGTTTGCTGATCTTGGCTCTGTGATCGACCCGATCGGTGCGGCACTGGCCTCGAGTCTACTCTTTAGTTTGGCTCATCAAGACGGACATTATTTGACTTATGCCGGGATCGGACTAGTGCTTTGCTTGCTATATGCTAGAACAGGCCGTTTACGCATTCCGATCTTAGCCCATAGTTTAATGAATTTGCTTATTATTTTAAGTGCTTGGTAACAAAAAAGGATGTGTGCACCACACATCCTTTTTCATAGTTATTCAAAGTATTGTAAAAAATAGATCAAAGTCTGCAATTCATTAGTCAGATCAACATTTTGGACGCGAACATCTTTAGGGACCGTGATCCGCAATGGGGTAAAGTTCAAGATCCCCTTGATCCCAGCTGCAACTAATTCATCCGTCACGGCCTGAGCTTTATCAGCTGGAACAGTCAGGATCGCGATCTCTATTTGTTGCAATTGCAGTTGCTCTTGCATATCTTCCATCGGATAAACTGGGATCCCACTTTGGATCAATCCCGTGATCTTAGGGTCAATATCAAAAGCCGCACTGATCCGCGCGTTATTGCTCTTGTGAAAGTTATAATTCAATAGGGCGTGGCCTAGATTACCCACCCCGATCAAAGCTACATTATTTAATTTATCTTGACGTAGTGTTTTTTTGAAAAATGCTTGTAAGCTGGCGATATCATAACCATAGCCACGCTTGCCTAAAGCACCAAAATATGAGAGATCACGTCGGATCGTTGCTGGATCGATCTTAACAGCTTCAGCTAATTCAGTCGAAGAGACATGCTCCTTACCAGCATCCGCTAAAATATTGAGATAGCGGTAATAGATCGGCAAACGTTTTGCCGTTGCCTTAGGAATATTTGGGGTCACCATCTAGTTTCTCCTCTCAGATTACTCAATATGATAAATTTTAGCATAACAACTGTACTAAAAAAATTAAAAAATTGTAAATTAATTCACAATATAACTAATAATTACTGTTTTAGCGCAGTTTTAATTTTTTAACTTTGTGAAACGACTAATTACTCAAGTAGGTGAAAAAATGATTTTATTACAAGCACAACAAGTCGCGCGCCATTTTGGGGCGGATGTCTTGTTTGAAAATATCGATCTTGATATTCAGGAGCACTCCCGTATCGCTTTGGTCGGAAAAAATGGTGCCGGTAAATCGACACTTTTAAAAATGATCATCGGTGAACAAGCTCCTGATGAAGGCCAGATCGTAACTAAAAAAGGCCTAACAATGGGCTATCTTGCCCAAAATACCGGGCTTGAATCTGATAAAACGATCTATGAAGAAATGCTCAGCGTCTTTGATAAATTACGCCAAATGGAACAAAATCTCCATAAATTAGAAGCTCAGATCGCTGATCCAAATGCAGATCATGCCTCAAAAGCTTATCAACAATTGCTAAGTCGCTATGATCAACTATTACATGATTTTAAAGAGCAAAACGGCTATGGTTATGAAAATGAGATCCGCTCTGTTTTACACGGTTTCCATTTTTATCCTGAAGATCATGACCGTCCGATCGCCTCACTTTCTGGAGGCCAAAAGACTCGCCTGGCCTTGGCTAAATTACTTTTGGAAAAACGCGATCTTTTGATCTTGGACGAACCGACTAACCACTTAGATATCGAAACTTTAACTTGGTTAGAAGGTTATATCCAAAATTATCAAGGCGCACTCTTGATCGTTTCGCATGACCGCTACTTTCTAGATAAGATCGTCAATGAAGTTTACGAGATCACGCACGGTAAAGCTCACTACTACAAAGGAAATTATTCCAATTATATCGTTGAACGTGAAAAAAGAGCGCAGTTAGCGTGGAAGAACTACGAAAAACAACAAACTGAGATCCATAAACTCGAAGATTTCGTCAACAAAAATCTCGTGCGGGCTTCGACAACTAAACGTGCGCAAAGTAAACGTAAACAGCTCGAAAAAATGGACCGGCTCGATCGTCCTGAAGGTCCCGAAAAAAATATGCATTTTCGCTTCAAAGCCGAGCATGAAAGTGGCAATGTCGTTTTGACCGTTAGTGACGGTGCGATCGGCTATGAAGGTCAGATCATTGCCGAACCGATCAACTTTGAACTGCGCAAACGCCAAATCTTTGCAGTCGTAGGATCAAATGGGATCGGTAAATCGACCTTGTTAAAAAGTATTCTGGGTAAACAGCCTTTCATCAAAGGAAAAGCTACGTTTGGTACCAACGTCCATCCCGGTTACTATGACCAAGAGCAACATAATCTTCACCCCCAAAAAACGGTCTTAAATGAGCTTTGGGATGATCATCCAACGACACCTGAAAAAGATATTCGTTCGATCTTAGGGAGTTTTCTTTTCAGTGGCGACGATGTCAAGAAGATGGTCCACAGTCTATCTGGGGGCGAAAAAGCACGGTTATTACTGACAAAACTTGCGATGAAACACGATAATTTCCTAATTCTAGACGAGCCGACTAACCATTTAGACATCGACAGTAAGGAAGTCTTAGAGCAAGCTATCAAAGAATTTGACGGCACGATCCTCTTAGTCTCACACGACCGTTATTTCATCAACAAAGTCGCCACTAGCGTCTTAGAGATCGCTCCAACTGGTAGCACACTTTATTTAGGTGATTATGACTATTATGTAGCTAAAAAAGAAGAACAAGCTGAGTTAGCTGAAGCCAAGGCCAAAGCAACACAGCCTGAAGTCGTAACTAAAAAAGAGATCTCCGCGGGAAAACAAAGCTATGCTCAAAGTAAAGAGCATCAAAAAATGGAACGCAAACTTACACGTAAGGTCGCAGAATTAGAAGCTAAAGTTGAAGAACTCGATGAAAATAAAACTGAACTAGAACAAGCGATGGCATTACCAGAAAACTTCAACGATCTCGATAAGATGGCAAAATTACAAGCACAGCTCGAAACGATCACAGCTCAATTAGCCCAAGCCGAAACAGACTGGGAAAACAGCAGCATGGAACTGGAAAATTTCAACAGTGAAAACTAGAGCACAGTGCCGATAACTCCTAAAAAATAACGCGGGGCCCACTACGATGCAAAATCATAGGGGGCCCCGCTTTATTTATCCTATCTAAGCTTCTTCTAACCAATCAAATTCTAAACTTGGATCAGCATTTAGATCTAAGTTAGCAAATATCTTATCATTGTAAGCCGCATAACCAGCTGCTCCGATCATCGCGGCATTATCACCACAGAGTTTCAAAGGTGCTTTTAATAATTCAACGTCTTCAAAGCGTTTCAACTCTTCATCTAAACGATCACGTAGGCCTTGATTAGCTGCTACACCACCAGCCAAGATCAATTGTTTGACCGGATAATTTTCCAGTGCGCGAACTGTTTTTTGTGCTAAAACATCGACGACACTTTGTTGGAAACTAGCAGCTAAGTCAGCTTTACCTAAGGTTTCCCCTACTTGATCAGCATGATGGACCGTATTGATAAAGGCACTCTTTAAGCCACTAAAACTAAAGTCATAGTTATCTTCTTTTTCCATTGCTCGTGGGAAAGCAAAAGTGTCTTTCCCCTTATGCGCTAATTCATCGATCTCTTTTCCGGCTGGATACGCCAAACCTAAAACACGTCCGACCTTATCATATGCTTCACCTGCTGCATCATCCCGTGTCTCGCCGATGATCTTAAAGTCATTTGGTCCGGCCAGGTAGACTAATTCCGTATGTCCACCTGAGACAAGTAATGCTAAGGCTGGAAATTGGATCTCACCGGCAAAATTGGCAGCATAGATATGTCCTGCCATATGATTGACCGGGATCAAGGGAAGATCGTGCGCAAAAGCGATCATCTTAGCGGCTGTGACCCCGACTAATAATGAACCCACTAAGCCTGGACCATAAGTCACCGCTACAGCATCCAAGTCAGCATAGGTCACTGCAGCTTGTTCTAAGGCATCCGCAATGCATAAAGTTATCTGTTCGATGTGGTGGCGACTAGCAACTTCGGGAACGACACCCCCGAAACGCTTGTGGCTCTTGATCTGGGTTGCAACGATATTTGAGAGGATCTTATTTCCATTTTCGATCACCGCAACGCTTGTCTCATCACAGCTTGATTCAAAAGCCAAGATCAAATTCCGATTTTTTTCCATCCTTTTTCAACTCTCTTTTTTAAATTTCTGTTTACCAAGTTATAGCTATATTCTAGCCCATCTTCATCTTTGTAATAAGCATTTTTGACAGCTACTTCTTTAAAGCCAGCTCGCCGATATAGTGCTTGGGCTTCTAAATTGCTCCGTCTGACATCTAAGCTCAAACGACGACACCCGTATTTTTTAGCTTCGATCTGCAAAGTCTCTAACATCATCAGCCCTAACCCTTGATGTTGATATTCGGGTAAAACTGCAATATTAGTCACATGCGCTTCATTAGGTCCATAAGCAAGATCACACCCGGCAAAAGCTACCATGCGATCTTCGTAACGCACAACGATGTAAAGCGAAGTCAATTTATTTTGAATATGTTTTTCAAAATCTCCATAGCTCCAAGGCTGATGCCCAGCATATACCGAACTTTCGATCTCAAGCATTTCAGCAATATCAGGTACGATCGCACGACACATCAAATAATTTTTGTCCTCAACAACTACATTATGACAACCAAAATCTAAATTAGGGGTCGCTTGTACTGGTTTTAGCAACACCAAAAGTTTATCTTTATACTTTTTCAACATAAGAATCCGCTTGATCCTTTCCAGGGTGTTTTTCCATCCATTGTACTTCTGCTTGTGTCAAACGTAAATAATGTGGTACAAATGTCAAAGTATCCGCTACAGGACGCTCTTTACCCAAAAGTCCTAACAAATAAGCACTCGGATAATCATCTTTAGGCGCACTAAAGCGATAATTACCAGCTGTAAGCAGTTCTTCAAAGCGTTCACGATAAACCTTAGCATCCGCTCCGATCAAGCAAGCTTTTTTATCCTTTAAAAATTCGCATAACTCAACGACTGAGAGATGCTGATCTGGTAAAACTTCCACTAATTTACCTGCCTTATTTTGATAAACACCAGCAAAAACATTTTCGCGACGCGCATCAAAGATCGGTACTAAAAGTTCATTCGTATCATTTTGACAATTAGTCGCCAAAAGCTCTAAGCTTGAGACCCCGACTAACTCTTTATTCAAAGTAAATGCTAATGTCTTAGCTGCCGTCACTCCGATCCGAAGTCCCGTGTATGAACCCGGTCCGGCAGAAACAACGATCCGATCGAGATCTTGTGGTGTTGTATCTGACTTTTTGAGCATTTCAGAAATGATCGGCATCAAAGTCGTACTGTGCTTTCGCGCCATATTGAGCGTTGTTTCTGCTAATAACGTGTCATCTTCTAAAACCGCCACGCTCAGAGGACGATTTGAAGTATCCAAGGCTAATATCTTCATCTTGCAGCTAACTTCCTTTTATCTAATCTTATTACTTAAAATCACAATGAATATCTTAACATAAATCATTACAGAAAAAAGCTTTTATTTCAATTAGACAGCCTATCGACATTCATTGGTTTAATCGTTATAATAAAAAAACGGTATTTTGCTAATTTTGTGTACCACTAGCGCTACTGGTACACCTAGAAAGGAAGATGCAAAATGAAAAAAATTCTTATTTTGCACACTGGTGGTACGATCGCAATGTCAGAAGACGAAAACGGTGCGGTCGCTCCCGGAAAAGAAAATCCCCTCAATCAATTTAAGAATCCTTTTGGGACTGAGTATGAACTCGTGATCGAAAACATCTTCAACATCCCCTCACCCCATATGGATCCCGCTAATATGCTCGTCTTGCAACAACGGATCATCAAAGCTTATGAGAATGAAAATATCGATGGGGTCGTGATCACCCATGGGACTGATACGCTTGAAGAAACAGCTTATTTTCTCGATCTAACTATCCCATTTAAACTTCCGATCGTCTTGACCGGAGCGATGCGTTCAGCTAATGAGATCGGTTCTGATGGCTTGTACAACTTCAAAACCGCGATCTTGACTGCTGCTAGTCCTGAAGCTAAAGGCATGGGCGTCTTAGTGGTCATGAATGATGAGATCCACACGGCTCGCTATGTGACTAAGACCCATACCACTAATGTTGCGACCTTTAGAACTCCGACTTTTGGTCCGATCGGGCTGATCTTGCGCGATGAAGTGCGTTTTTTTGAAAAATTGCTCCGCCACCGCAGTGTTTTGATCGATCACGTGGTCGACCATGTTTATCTTTTCAAAGCATATGCTGGGATGGACCCAGAATTACTTGAAATAGCGCTCAATAACCAAACTAACGGTGTTGTGATCGAAGCTTTGGGTGCGGGTAATCTTCCGCCTAGAGTTTTGCCTGTGCTCGAAAAATTACTGGCCAAAAAGATCCCTGTAGTCCTTGTATCCCGGAGTTTCAACGGGATCGCCCAAGATGTTTATGCTTATCCTGGTGGAGGTGTCCAACTAAAACAAATGGGCGTTACCTTCTGCCACGGTTTAAATGGACAAAAGGCTCGGATCAAACTCTTAGTCGGGCTAAGCGCTGGTCTAAGTGGCGCTGAACTAGCCGATTTTGTTTCGGATGCTGTTTCTTAATATAAAAAATGAGAGTGTAAAACAATACGCAACACCGTATGTTTTTACACTCTCATTTTTTATTATTTCCAAGTCACTTGTGCACTACAACTCAAAGTTCCATCAGCCATATAGATCTCGTGTAACGTGGTCAACTCGTCTTTTGAGCGAAGCAATTCCACTTTACTGGTGCAGGTTTGCCCATAATTCAATTCATGTTCATATTTAATGTTCAAAGCTACCGGCTCGTGTTCCATTAAAAAATCTTTATCTAAAACATCTAGCATCCATTCGATATAATGAACATTATTGACATGATGATTACTATCGATATCAAAATAGCGCACCCGATAATCTTTAGCTAACATAACTTCTTCTAACCGCTTAGGACTTGCTGACCGTTCGATCGATCTGATCGGTTCAGGTCCAAAAGGTGCGATCACATCAGAGGTTATCCGCGTGATCTTTCGCGTTTCGAGATCAAGCAATACAAAAGCCGTATGCATCTTAGCCAACAATTCGCCTTGTTCATCCCGAAGATAAAAATTCCGATAACAAAAATAGCGATTATAGGCCGTTGCTTTCGTTTCGATCACAACTTTTTCATCACGTCTAGGTAAGCGAGTGATCGAAAGCAAGTGTTGTGTGATCACCCAACCATAACCTTGCGCATTCAACTTTTCTTCCGGCATCCCGACATCTTTTCCTTGCGCATAGGAAGCTAACATCATCAGATCGACCAATTTTCCTAGACTCAGTTTACCTGTAGGGTCCGTTTCATAGTACACGATCTGATGGGGCATGCGATATAAATTTTCTGCCATTGTCTTATTTATCCTTATAATTGATGATATTCGTTATAAACATCCTGTTTTTTCAAACCATTTAATTTTGCGACCTCTTTGATCGCTGCATTAGGCTTCAACTGTTTTTGTGCTATCAAAGCCGTTACTTGCTCAGCTAATGGCAACTCCAGTAAAGGATCGGCTTTTTTAGCTCGTGGGGCACTATTGCCTTGGACCACGAGCACAAATTCACCCCGGATCTCTTCATTGGTAGCCCATTCCACCGCATCGGCCAACGTTCCGCGTAAGAACTCTTCATAACGCTTAGTCAACTCGCGACACAAAGCGATCTCACGCTCAGGGCCAAAAACAGCTTGCATTGCCTGCAAGGTCTTTTTCAAGCGATGTGGTGCTTCATAAAAGATCAGTGCGCAAGTTTGTTGTTCTAATTGCTCTAAAACTTCACGCTGCTCATTTTTCTTCCGGGGTAAAAAGCCATAAAACATAAAGGGTTGAGGCGCTATCCCCGAAGCGATGAGAGCACTCAAAGCTGCATTAGCTCCTGGCAGTGGGACGACCGCAATGTCAGCTTGGATACAAGCTTTGACTAATTCATGGCCTGGATCACTGATCGAAGGCATCCCTGCATCACTTACTTGAGCTAGATCTTGTCCCGCCTGAAGTTTCTCGATCAAATACGGGATCCGTTCCTGCGTATTATGCTCATGAAAGCTGATCTGCGGGGTTTTGATCTCAAAATGGTTCAACAAGCGCATCGTATTACGCGTATCTTCCGCACAGATCAGATCAACCTGTTCTAAGATCTCAAGTGCCCGAAAAGTCATGTCTTGTAGGTTCCCGATCGGTGTCGGTACCAAATATAACGTTCCTTGCTCATTTTTTTCTCTAAAACTACTCTTTTGCTTAATTGACATTAATGTCGCTCCCCATAGATAACATCTTGACAAAAGACACACGGCTCATCATTTATCCGCCGTGAGCCATACATGTTGTCTACATTACAAACATGGAAGCCTTCTTCATAAAGCTTTTCCAAATTCTTACGTGACTTAGAGAGGCCCGCTTCTTCATTGCTTGTCTCTTGTGTTTTCTTTTGTTCTAATTCGTGAAGTCTTTCACGTAGATGTTGATTTTCGATCTCTAACTCTGCATTTTTCTCGATGATCCGTGTCATCTCTTCTTTCACGCTCGCCAGCATCGCTTGTACATCACGTGACATTTCTTCCATATTTTCAAAATTGTCATATAATTCGCGTTTATCCACAAAATCACCTTCAACCTGTTATCATGCTTGATACCAACTGCATAAATTCAAAGTCAGTGCCTCTAAGATACTCTGAAATGAGACATTGACCGCTCGTTGCCGTTTAGTCGAAAGGACAGCTTCAACGGCGCGGATAGCTCCATTTTCCGGAATTTTTAAATTTCTTTCATTGAGCTCTTTACTATACATTATAAAGGCAACGTCCTCATTTTTACCATATTTTAACAATAAAATATCACGTGTTAATAAGACTATCAACTGTAATAACCGATCTTGGCTAGCTTTATCGGTCGCATACGGCATCAATTTGGTCTGGACCCCTACAAAAGCCCGCCAATCATTTCGTAAAACTTGATTAAACCATTCCCAAACATTGACGAGTAATTTATTAAAATCTTCGTCACCATCAAGCTCTTGGGCTTCTTTTTGGCTATTAGTCAAATGTGCTAATAAATTAGCCTTATCTGCCCCGATCCCTTTAGTCTCTAACGTTGCAACTAATTTCTTCAATGTCAACGAAGACAATTCGACTAACTGGCACCGTGAGATGATCGTTGGCAAGATCTGGTTTACACTATCTGTCAATAAAAAGGCCGTCACATCGCCACTTGGTTCTTCTAAAAATTTCAACAGACTGTTAGCAGCACTGATCGTCATCTTTTCAGCATTTTGAATGATAAAAAGTTTCCGATTGCTCTCGACCCCACTCTTAACGAATTCGGCTTTCAAATATCTGATCTGGTCGACTTTGATTGAATTCCCTTCTGGCTTGATCTCAACCACATCAGGCTGATTATTTTGGGCGATCCGCCGACACTCACTGCACTTTAAGCATGGATGACCGTTTTGCTTTTGCTTGCAAAAAACGGCTTGGGCGACCCAATGAGCTAGCTTATTTTTGCCAGTCCCACGTGGACCAGAAAATAAATAAGCATGGGCCAATTTTTTATTGTCCACCAATTTGGCAAAATGCTTTGTCAAACGTGGTTGGAGCTCGATGATCGACTGTTCCATAAACTTCAACTATATCAAATGTGGCGCCATCAAGACTGGATGACTAGAAAAAATATAGTTTTCCCTTCTTAATTTATTTCTTGTTATCAGTTGCACATTTTTTCTTTCTAACTGACCTCTGCTTAAAAATGAAAGAACTGTTCGACCGGTAAAACGAAAACGGTGGCCCCACCGACTTCGACCTCGACCGGATAAGTCCGCTCAACTTGACCTTCAACATTCACTGGTGGCGTGATATATTCCGCACGTTTAGAAGATGCATGCTTGATCAACGCTAAAACTTCAGCTACCCGTTCGTCTTCGATCCCGATCATGAAAGTCGTATTGCCCGACCGTAGAAAGCCCCCGGTCGTTGCTAACTTAGTCGCTCTAACATCAGCTTCAACAAAAGCATTGTTCAAATTATTGCTATCCTTATCTTGGACGATCGCAATGATCATTTTCATTTTAAAACACCTAGTTTCTAACGGGAATTTTACTACTTAAGACTAGCTCAACATCAGCTATCACATCAGCCAGTTTTTGGCTGGCATCGATCGTCACGATCCGCTCATTTTCAGCGGCGAGTTTTTGATATGCTTGATAGACAGTCTCGTAAAACGATAGTGCTTCTTTATCCAAGCGGTTAACTTCATCTTGCCGATTCTTTTTGATCCGCTCAAGTCCTAGACTCGGTTCGATCGCTAAATAAATGGTCAGATCTGGTTCTAGACCAGCTGTTGCAAACTGGTTCATCTGCTTGACTTCAGCTACTCCGATGCCGCGCCCAGCCCCTTGATAAACCAAAGAACTATCGACAAAGCGATCACACAGGACTACCTTGCCCGCTTCTAAAGCCGGAAGCACTGTTTCAACTAAATGCTGACGCCGTGCAGCCGCATATAATAAAGCTTCAGTCCGCGCATCCATTTCAGTGAATTTTTCATCTAAAATAACATTTCGGATCTGTTCTGAAATACGATTACCGCCCGGTTCACGTGTCCGTAAATAATCGATCTTGGCAGCTTTTAACTTAGCTTCGATCGCGTTTAGGACACTAGTTTTCCCTGATCCATCAGTACCTTCAAAGGTAATAAAAAATCCGCTCACTTGTAAAACCCCATTTTCATTTATTGATTTTATTGTACTGTAACATTTGTCAGCTGTCCACGACCCCATCTTTTCAAAAAGAAAAAGCCTGCCACTTCAGTCGGACTGCTTGACAGGCTAGTTTTTAATAATTGATCACTGACGCTTGAATATGGCCCTTGACCTGACGATATTTAGCTTCACGGTAGAGAAACTCATACTTCGCACGAGCTAGACTCACTTCAGCTAACAATTCATCATCAACATCATAGACTGCAGCTGCAGTTTGGCGGGCTTGATCCCAATCCAACTTAGCTTGATCAATATCTTCTAATAATAATTCATTAAAAGAGCGTCTAAGTTTTTGCTTATTTCTTCTAAACATCAACTTCACCCCAACTAGATCTCTTGGCGGTTTTTCACCGCATTATACAGTGTCATCTCATCAGCATACTCAATATCACTTCCGACCGCTAAGCCGTGTGCTAAACGGGTCGTCATGATATTAGCTGGTTTGATCAACTTCGAAATATACATCGCCGTTGCTTCACCCTCAGGCGTTGCATTAGTCGCTAAAATGACCTCTTTGATCTGGCTATTTTGCTGGAGACGTCGCAGTAAGCTGGTAATATTGATGTCTTCAGGGCCTTTACCTTCGATCGGCGACAAAACACCATGTAAAACATGGTATAAGCCACGATATTCCTGCATTTTCTCCAAAGCCATCACATCTTTGACCTGCTCGACTACGATAACTTGACTTTGATCGCGGGTCTTATCCGCACAGATCACACACGGATCATTTTCCGTGATGTTGCCACAGATACTGCAGTAACTGAGATCTTTTTTGGCGGCGACCAGTGCTTTAGAAAAAGTAACAACATCGCTTTCCTCCATGTCGATCGTAAAAAATGCCAAGCGAGTTGCGGTCTTTTCACCGATCCCTGGCAACTTTAGATAACTATCGATCAACTTAGCGATCGGTTCAGGATATTGCATCGTCTAACCTTCTTTCACGCTTAAAAGCCAGGCATGTTGCGGGAATATTTACCCATTGTCTTTTGTGTTTGGTCATCGATCTTAGCCATCGCATCGTTAACAGCCATGATAACTAGATCTTGTAACATATCAACATCATCTGGATCGACAGCTTCTTCTTTGATCGCAATATCAGTCATCTTGTGATCACCAGTGAACTTAACCACTACCGCATCATCAGAAGCATGACCTTCAAAGATCGTTGCATGTAATTCTTCTTGATCCTTTTGCATTTGCTTTTGCAATTTTTGCATTTGTTTCATCATACCTTGCATGTTCATTCCACGCATCATAATAAATCATCCTTTCAAATTCTAATCATTTTTGACTTCAACTAATTGTTCCCCAAAGAGTTCTTGGGCTTTAGCAACGACTTCAGGCACAACTGGCTGTGACGGTGCTTGGCTCACTTGTTCATCACTTTCAGGTGCTTTTTGCCTGACATCACCATGTTCACTCAAATAGCGACTTCTGATCTCAGGCCAACGATTACCCGGGATAAAGATCAAATGTGGAGCTGCACCGAGCAAACGACTCAGTCCATTGCCTAAAACATCTTGGAGTTCTTGATTTTCAAGGGCACGTTGGCATAAGATGTCGTATTCAAAACCGATCACGACACCATCTGAGCTAGCTGCGACCGGTTTAGCGACTTGCATCATCGCGCGCTGAGTCACATTCAACATATTCATCATATCGCCCCAAACTTGGCGAACTTGCATCAGATCTTGCTTCGAAGCTTGGTCTAAGACTTCATAGATCTTGCTCAAATTCAGCTTCAACTCACCATTTTGCTTAGTGGCTTTACGGTTTGATCTTGGTGGCGTCGGCGTTTTAGCAGGTACACCCGAGGTTTGGAGCTGTTTGAAACTTTGCTCCAATGCGTTGAGCTGCTTTTGCAACTGTGACATTTTAGCATCAGTTGCTGGATCGGAAGTGACCTGCGTTGTGACCGGTGCCTTTGTGACCTGTAACCGGGACAATTTGACCGTTAGTACTTCTAAATAGATCGCTTCATGGACAGTAAACCGCATATTTTCTTGTTGCTCATTTAAAACATCGATCATTTGGTAGAGCTGTTCGGGATCGACCTCACCAGCAAATTTTTTAAAATCCTCATCAAGCATCCCTAACTCGCTTTCTTCGACGAGCTTTGGTGCTTGTTGATATAATAAAAGGTCACGACAGTAATTGATCAGATCCTCGATCAAACGCTTGGCATCCTTGCCATCTTCCAAGATCTCATGGATCGTAGCTAAAGCACTGCTCGTATCTTTAGCCACGACTTGATGCAGATACTTAGTCAAGTTATCACGTGTAACACTTCCGGTGACAAGTAACGCATTATCCAATGTCACTTGGTTATCCCCAAAAGACAACACCTGATCTAAAATACTCAACGCATCCCGCATCCCACCTTCAGCCGCCTTAGCGATCACTTTGAGTGCTGCTTCATCATAAGTAAAGCCTTTTTGCTGTAAGATATACTCCATCCGCTTTAAGATCGCTCGTGGAGTGATCCGGCGAAAATCAAACCGCTGTGTCCGCGAAATGATCGTCGTCGGGATCTTATGCGGCTCAGTCGTCGCTAGGATAAAGACGACATTAGCGGGTGGTTCTTCTAAAGTTTTTAGTAATGCATTAAAAGCTCCGGTCGACAGCATGTGAACTTCATCGATGATATAGACTTTGTAATCCGCTTGTGTTGGAGCGTATTTAGCCTTATCACGAATATCTCGGATCTCTTCGACCCCATTATTTGAGGCCGCATCGATCTCGATCACATCATTTAACCGTCCCGCCGTGATCGCCTTACAAGTCTCACATTGATTGCAAGGTTCACCGTCTTTTTGGTTCCGGCAGTTGATCGCTTTGGCAAAGATCTTAGCCGCCGAAGTTTTCCCAGTTCCCCGCGGGCCGGTGAATAGATAGGCATGTGTCGTCTGTTTTGTCAGCAACGCATTTTTTAGCGTCTTCGTGATAAATTCTTGCCCCACCAGATCACTAAAAACTTGCGGACGCCAGACACGATATAAAGCCTGATAGCTCATCAACCATTGCTTCCTTTCTTTTTCAGTTTAAAAAAAAATCTCGATCAAAGTTAAATGACCGAGAGCCTAATTTCATATTAACTTAGGGCACATGCTGAACCAAACTTAGTGCTGCTTCCTTCCGGACCTGACACGCTTCGTAAGGACAACATTGCCCTAAGGCCTTGCGGCATATTCTATATTACATGAAATTAGGTAAAATTTCCAGTCTTTAAATCAATTATTTTTATTTTTTACGCAAATTCGCAAAAAAGTCACTGAGGATCTGCGCACATTCAGCTTGTAGCAGTCCCTTTTGCACCTTGACTTGATGATTGAAACGTGGATCCGTCAATAAATTCATCAATGTTCCAGCTGTACCAGCTTTTTCATCGGCTGCACCATAATAGACTTTAGCGATCCGCGAGTTGATGATCGCTCCACTACACATTGGACAAGGTTCTAGCGTCACATATAACTCAGCTTCCGGTAAGCGCCAGCTATCCAGCACTTGATTGGCCTGAGCAATCGCGATCATCTCAGCATGCTTTTCGGCTTGTTGTGTCGTTTCGCGCAAATTATGGCCCCGCCCGATGATCTGACCTTGATGTACGATGACACAACCGATCGGGACTTCACCTAGAGCCTGGGCCTTTTTAGCTTCAGCTAGGGCAGCTTGCATAAACTCTTCTCGTTTCATTTTAGCTTTCTTTCACACTTTGTAAAATGAAATAACCCTTATCTTTTAGGATAACTTCACAGTTACCAAAGACTGCTTCCATTTTCTTCTTGGCAGACGGTGCTCCCTGCTTTTTTTGTAAAACAGCAACTAACTTGCCCCCGACAGCTAGATGCTCTTTGGCAGCTTCCAAGATCTCATGTACGACCGCTTTGCCTGCTCTGATCGGCGGATTGGTCACGATCAACTGATAATCTGTCTTCGTTACATTTTCATAGATGCTCGAAGCAAAGATATTGACATTTTCGATATCGTTTTGGGCTGCATTTTTTTGAGCTAATTCTAGCGCTAATTCATTGACATCGACCATATCAACGGTCACAGCCGGAGCTTTTTTTGCCAAAGCTAAGCCGATCGGGCCATAACCACAGCCAACATCCAAGATCGCACCGGAAAGATCGGTCGTTGCTAGAGCATTTAACAAGACGCGCGAGCCATAATCAACTGTATTTTTGGAAAAGACCCCGTTATCTGTTACAAAAGTAAACTCGTGTCCTAATAGTTCAAAATTCCAATATTTTTCATCATGTTCGACATTTGGATTCTTTGAATAATAGTAGTTTTCCATTCAGTCACCAAATTTCCTTTTCAAGTTATCTTCACTTTCCTAATTATATCATATCTAGCTTTAGGCTTTGCTTACAAGACAATAACAAAAAACTAAGGACAGGGCTTACCCTATCCTTAGCTTACTCAAGCAAGGTCTTTACCATTAGTTGCGATCACTTTTTGATACCAATAAAAAGAATCTTTCGGAGTCCGCTTCAAACTCCCCTTACCCTCATCATCTTGATCAACATAGATAAAGCCATAGCGTTTTGACATCTCAGACGTAGAAAACGAGATCAGATCGATCGGTCCCCACATCAAGTAACCGAGTAATTTCACTCCATCAGCGATCGCTTCTTGCATCTGTTCGATATGTTCCCGCAAGTAATCGATCCGGTAATCATCATGTATCTTACCATCACTATCTGGTGCTTCGAGCATCCCGATCCCATTTTCAACGATAAATAACGGCACTTGGTAACGATCCCACAGCTCGTTTAAAGATATCCGCAGTCCCACTGGATCGATCTGCCAGCCCCAAGGTGTTTCTTCAAGATATTTATTCTTGAGACCATGTGAAAAGTTACCTAGATCCTCATTTTCTCCTGCAGCTGTCACAGTCGACATGTAATAGCTAAAGCTCAAATAATCAACTTTACCTTCTCTTAGAACTGCTTGATCACCAGGTTCCATTTTGATCTTGATCTTATGTTCAGCAAAGAAACGGTTCATGTAGTTAGGATACTCTCCTCTGACTTGGACATCGGTACAAAATAGGTTTCGGTCATTTGCTTGCTGAGTAGCTAAAACATCAGCTGGATCAGTCGTTGCTGGATAAGTCTGCATACGTGCCAGCATACATCCCATCTTGTCTTCTGGCTCCATCTCATGCAATTGTGTGGTCGCTAAGGCACTGGCGATAAATTGATGGTGTAAAGCTTGATAGCGTTGTTGTAATTTTTCTTGCTCGGTCAAGCCGTCTTCGAGCGCCCCAGTTTCATGAAAGCCCCAAGCCCCAGTATTGATCTCATTGAAAGTGATCCAATACTTGACCTTATCTTTATAGCGTTCAAAAACAGTTTGCGTAAAGCGCGTAAAATCACTGACGACTTCTCGACTAGCCCAGCCATTGTATTTTAAGGTCAGCCCTAAAGGCATCTCATAGTGCGATAATGTCACGACTGGCTCAATGTTATATTTTTTCATTTCAGCGATCAAATTATCATAAAATTTCAGCCCTGCCTTATTCGGTCGCTTTTCATCGCCATTAGGAAAGATCCGGGCCCAAGCAATCGAGATCCGTAGCGCCTTAAAGCCCATTTGCGCAAATAATTTGATATCGGCTGGATATTGATGATAAAAGTCGATCCCCCGCCGTTTAGGATAATCACCTACTGTTTGCTCCGCTAATGCTTCTCTAAGGGAATCTTTAGTCACATTCCCCATTGAGATCTGTTGCCTATCAGCAGCCTTTTTTACGATTTCGGCAGTCGTCAGACCTTTGCCATCAGTAGCGAAAGCCCCTTCGATCTGATTTGCTGCTGTAGCACCACCCCATAGAAAATCTTTGGGAAATGCATGTGGATAATCTGTTTGATACATCTTGCTTACCTTCTTTATCATTAACTCACTTTGAGCGTAGCACTTTTAGCTAATCGATACAAACGTTTACACTTATTCTTTTAGGCACCAAAAAAAGCTGTAGTTTTACCTACAGCCTTTAGCCTTACTTATTTATCCGTTGGCGATTTTCCAAGGCTAATTCGGACAAGTAACGGTAGAGTGGTAAAATATCGATTCGCTTAGGAAATTCAAATTTCATCGTTGTCAGATTTTCCTTATGTGGCTTTTGATAAACATTTTCCAAAACAGTCACTTTGATCTCACTATCATCGATCCCAAACCCAGCTGTCTCGATCGTTACATCAACGACCCCATCTAAATAGATCGTGTGGTAAGCGGTCTTTTTACCCGTCGCCCCCTGCTTATCAACAAAAATCATCCGATAATTTGTAAAGATCAAGGCATCGCGAACCAGTTTATAGCCACTGCTGATCGTTTCGTCTGTCAGTAAGAAGTCGCCATATTCTTGGGTCAATTCACGCACACTGACTTCAGAGTAGTTTCCCAAGGCACCTTGGACTAAATTTTTAAACATTTGACTCACCCTTTCACAAAATCATTTACATCTTGATTTTAAAGGAACCTGGATAAATCAGCTACTAAAAAGCCTTCTGAAGTGTTTGTACATTCAGAAGGCTAAAGTATAAGGATACATCATGCGCTTGATCGGAATTGAACCGATGACCTACCGCTTAGGAGGCGGTTGCTCTATCCTGCTGAGCTACAAGCGCAAAAAATAGAATAGTCGTTAAAAACGACTACTCTATTATAGGAAGAATCACTTATAAAGTCAATGATCCTAGTAACCGACCTCGATCTCTTTTAGTAATTTCATGAAATTATGCCGTCTGATCCACTTAGCTAAAGGTACAACGATCTTAGTTTGTAATTTAGAAGTCTGCTTTTTGGCCAAACTCTCTTCATAATAATCGACTTTGACCTGATTTTTAGCTAAAGGTGTCAATTCATAAGCTTCTTTTTTCACATAATGATCTGTTTCGATCTGTAAATGATAACTGCGATCCGGGATCAACTTGATGACCTTGAGTTGAGCTTTGGTCTGATGATCTAACTTAGTTGCATAGCTTAGATCAGATAACTCAGCCACAGTCAAGTCACGTCCTGTTTCTTGCTTGATATCATACAGGAGCGTATCCAACAAACGCTGAAATAAATATTCGGCTGAAACATTCAAATTCATTGAAATTTCCATCTGCTCTTCCTCTTTCTGCTAGCTTTACTCTCAGTATATCACTTTATCTGCTTTGCACCAGTTATCTAACTTTTCTTACGTTTTCCTTTATTTTTTTGGTCACGTTTGCGGTTCTTTTTCCGCTTTTTCTTAGCGGAGTCAGCTTGTGCCACTGGCTTATTCGCCTTTTTACGAACTGGACGACTAGGCGCTTGTTTCTTCAACTCAGCTAACTCAGTTTGATCAGTAACTAGTTGCCGTTGATAGAGGTAAACTGGAGCTAGTTCATAGCCTTTTTCTTTGACCAATTGTTTAAACATCCGTAGATCGCGTTCATTACCGATATTAATGACGGTCCCATCAGCCCCCATACGACCTGTCCGCCCAACACGGTGAATATACGTATTGACATTTTTAGGCAGATCATAGTTCACGACAGCCGGTAATCCTGGAATATCTAATCCTCTAGCCGCTACATCGGTGGTCAATAACAAAGCCACTTCTCGTTTGCGCAATTGGCGTAAAGCTTGTTCACGTTCAACTTGACGCTGTTCACTATTCAAACGCGCAACGTTAACATGTGCATGTTTTAACTTTTCGTATGCATAATTTAATTCTGCTGTTTGTTTGAAAAAGACTAGGGCGCAAAACTCATCTAACTGCGCTAATCTGCGCAAAGCATCCACGCGCTTTCTTTGTGGAACTTCTAACACATAGTGGTCCACTTGACCTTGGGTATGATCGACTTGGCACACATCGATCACAGTTGGTTCGATCCCAAACCAGCGATGTAATTCTGCCAAGATCGGAGCTTTAGTAGCTGAAAAGAACGAAACAGCCACCTCACCGGGCGCATGCGCAATGATCTCACGACAATCAGCTAACGTTTCAGCTTCACCCAACAACTCATCGGCCTCATCGATCACGATCGCTTCTAGTTTATGCAATTTTAATTTTTTATCATTGATCAAGTTCAATAACCGCCCTGGAGTACCGATCACAACTTCAGGTCGCTTTTTTAATTTTTCGATCTGGCGTTTGACGTTTGCGCCCCCGATCAAAGATAAGACATTAAGCTCAAGTAACTTAGCCCATGGTCGGATCACATTAGTCAACTGTGCTGCCAATTCTTGCGATGGCGCTAAGATCAATAATTGTGTCCCATCCTTAGGCAAAAGTTGTTCTAACAATGGTAATGCGTAGGCTAAAGTCTTACCCGAACCGGTTGGCGCTAAACCTAAGACACTCTCACCGCGCGCTAGTAATGGTGCGACTCCCGCTTGGATCGGTGTTAGGTCTTTAAAGCCTTGTTCTTTAAAATAATTCTCAAATTTTGGATTCATACTTACCTTTCTCAGTAGTTAACCTCATGCTCATCAGCCGGAAAAGCAAGTCCTGCACTTTGACGTAATTTATACAAGACATGATTTACTTCAACGGCTACGGCTAACCACTCCTGCTGTAACTGCTTATTTTGCAGTGAATCCGTATCCCGTAAAACCTCTCCAAAAGCCTTTGCTTCAGCTAACATTGGATTTTTAGCCGGATCCACTGATAACATTGTACCATTTCCTGTGGCATCGACCAATTCCACTTTTTGTAATTCAGCCGCATTATCCATCACGATCGTCTCTTTTAGACCGTAAATTTCACCCGGTAGATATGAATTAGCTGTCTTACCAACATTTAAGACCACATCATAGCCCGGATAGTTCAAAATAGCCGTCCCAGAGCCATCGATCCCGTTACGTAATTTTACTGGATAATAGTGGGCATCTTCTGGGATCCCAAACCAACTGATCGCATCATAGACAAGGTATACACCTAGATCTTGCAAAGCTCCACCGGAAAACTTAGGTGAAAAGACATTTGGTTCTTCGCCCGCTAAAAATTGATCATAACGTGAGGAGTATTTTTTATAGGTCAGATCAGCCCCCTGGATCACAGGTAACTCTTTGACTGCTTGCTTGACACTTTGAAAATTTGGCTCGTGAAAATGTCTAGCTGCCTCAAAGCAATAAAGTTCTGGATGATGATGTAAGTATTTCTGCAAGACTTTGAGTTCTGCTGGGTTAGAGAACATCGGCTTTTCAACGATCACATGTTTCTTGGCTTTTAAGGCTTGAAGGGTCTGTTCAAAATGCAAATTATTGGGAGATGCAATGTAGACCACCTCAAAAGTGCCTTGTTCAAAAAATTCACTTAAATTATCAAAATATTCTGTTACATTTTTGAAATCTGCACCAAATTTTTGTGCTGTGGCTAATTTCCTTGAATATACGCTGGTCAAAGTAAACTCACCTGTCATTTCTGCAGCCTCAACAAATTGTTTGGTGATCCAATTAGTACCAATAATCCCGAGTTTCATGATAAGTAACCCCTTTCAATTCTTCATTCGCATTTATTATAACAGACTTCGAAACATTAGCGTACTAAGAGCTGATTTATCCCAATTTTTTAAGTTAAAATATTCCAAAAGTATGACAAAATTTCTATTATGTTTCATTTTCAAATATTGCTGGTGTTTTACTATTTTTACGGTATAAATCGTGGTATATTATACTCAATAAGAAAATTGGAGGGGTTGAAGCAATGAAACGCAAGGGCTTGATCAGTTTAGGCCATACTTTATTCAGTAACGTGATCAATTTTAACAAGAAAAGCAAGCAACCACAGGTGTCCCTACCGCTGATCTATGCCGGTAGTTGGCAATTTACCGATGAATTAAGTAATCGAACTCATTGTCTTGAGATCACAACTGACTTGCGTATTTTGATCGACCACCGCGAACTTGCGGGCCAGGTCCAGACCCTTACCGCTAAAGAACTGATTTTTTTGGATGGTTACGGCTACCATTTGCGGATCGATGCCGTTGACAGTAAACCCATCAGCGTCTATGACGAAGCTGATAACCGTGTCTATGAGTTAGTTGATGAGCTTGATCATGACACACCTTGTTTATAGCATTTATAGTTGGACTTTCTCGACGTAGGAAGTCTTTTTATTTTAAGCAAACAAAAGGCGGTGAGGCTAACTATGCCTCACCGCTTTTTAGATCCAACCATCTGATGACCTTGTTGCAACTGTTGTAAAGTTCCAGCAAAAGCCAGCTTTCCGTCTTTTAAGATCAAAAAACGTTGCGCGATCTCCTGTAATTCCTCTAAATAATGGCTTGTGATCAAAAAGGTCTTACCTAATACTTGCAGGTTTTTGATCTGTTGCCAAAATTTTTGCCGACTTACCACATCCATCCCAACTGTTGGCTCATCTAAAAAGATCAACTCAGGATCACCGGCTAAGCATAAGGCAAAATTTAACCGCCTTCTTTGACCACCAGAAAGTTTGGCCAAAAAGGTATGTTGTTTATCTGCTAGATCAGCGATCTGTAACAATTCGGTATAATTTTTGCTATTAGGGTAATAACTTTGCCAAAGTTCGATAATCTCTTTGACCGTTACTCCTTCTAATGAAAAGTCATTTTGTAACATGACACCGATCTTCTCGGTTTTTAATTGCTTACTCCCTAAGATCTCGACTTTCCCGTCATCCTTTGGGGTCATCTGTAGTAAAATATTTAACAAGGTAGATTTGCCAGCACCATTTTTTCCTAAAAGAGCTACGATCTCTCCACGCTCAACTGAAAAACTCAATTGCTTTAGGACTGGTTCTCTGGTATAAGTTTTAGTTAGCCCAGCCACTTCGATAACTTTTTTCATTGCTCTCACTTCCATACTCAAGATAGTTTCATTTTAAATGAAAACTACTCTTGTCCCTAGAACCACCTGTCATGACATTTCATGACAATTGTCACAAAAAAACAGTCGCCCCTTAGACGACTGTTAGTTTAACTATTGATTCGATTGCTTGGTTTAGCATAATTTTGGCCTAAATAATAGGTCAGGATCACTAAAACAAAGAGGCCTACAAAGACCAAATAACTGGACTCGATCCCAAATGTACCACCATTTAACATCGCGTACCCTGAGACCGGATGCGACTCTAGGACCACACTTGTACCATTGATCCCCGAAACTGGGGTACCAAATAACGGTCCTTCGGCAAAGTTCCAAGCACTGTGAAACGCACCGGCCAACCAAAGATCGCCGGTATAGGTCCGAAACAAGCTCATCAAGATTCCAAAGAGTGTCAAGCCAACGAGCGCATTGATCCCGATCCCACTATTACCTAAGTGAGCAACGGCAAATGCCAACGCCGAGATGAGGATCGCCCAACGTTGTGAAACTTCTTTTTCCAATCTTCCTTGTAAATAGCCACGAAAGATCACTTCTTCGGTCATCCCTTGCATCCCAAAGCCTAGCAAAAAGGCTAATAATACTGCCCAATTGGAATTTTGCCAGATGACACTCACACTAAATGCCTTACCTAAGACCGTGATCCCCCAGATCAAAGCAAAAAATGCTATTCCGAGGACATAGCCCGTAGCATAGCGTAAAAACGAGCCTTTTTTATCAAATGGCATGATCTGATGTAACTGTTTTGGATCACCTTTATACTCTTGTTTCAAGATGAAAACAACGATTATCTCACCGATCAAGCCCAAGCCTAGTGCTAGTGGTGAAAAAATATCTCCTAGATCACCCGAAAAAGCAGCCATCAATAAGCCCGTAAAAAGCATGATCAGCCCCATTGGAATCGATGATAGGATCATCAATAGAAGTGTCCATAAAAAAATCCTACCGATCCGTTTTAATTTATCCATCTACTCACATCCTTTTTTACATAAAAATTAAAACATAAAAAATAAGTAAAAGCTAGTAAAATGGGCATAAAATAATACTGTCAGCACCGTATGAATAATAAAAAGCCGTACCATGATGTTTTACATCATGGTACGGCCCTTGTATCACAAGTCTGAACATCTATCCATCAGTTGTTCACTTTTGTCGCATGACCAGTAGCATAGTCGATCTTTAAGCCCTTTTGAACATTAGGGATAAAAACATTATATTCCAACGAACCATCACTTGATTTGGCTTCCAAGTGAGCTCCTGCTGGGACTAAATTATTACCACTATAGATATTTGTCACACGATAACGGACAGTCTTATTACGATCCAAGGCTTTTCGAACAAGACTTTCGTAATAATTTTGGCCTGTTGAATACTTTGCATTAGCTTCATTAGCCCAAGCAGTTTGAGTCGCAATATTTTTAGGATTGCTCTCACTCGCATCAAAACCACGAATATTTCCAACTAAAGCATACCCTAGTAAGTGACCGCGATCATAAGCATGGTTGTAGGCGCCACTTAAGTTAGTGAGTTGCTTAAAGCCCTGTGGTTTCCATTTAGTCGAACCATTATTAGTTTGGTGGCGATTCTTGTATTGACGCGTTGTCCTATTCAAAAGGGCGTTTGCCACCGTCGGACGTTTCAAGCTATCGACTTCATTTGTTGCATAAGGTGCACTAGAAACCTTAGCTTTTAGATCTGCCTTGTTGTTATTAACGATAAAAGCCCCACTGTTGTTCCATTTGAGATTTTGCTCACCGCCCAATTGTTTAACAACATCAGGTGTCAAAACTGTTTGGGCTAATTGTTGTGATGGGGTGCTCTTTTTTAGTTCACCCGAGCCACTCGAGCTATTTTTTTGATGTGTACGCCAGCCACCATAGTGAGTAGTTGCTTTGGCCGTTACCGGTGCCCCGATCGCACCACTGAGCATCAAAGCTGCCGCAAATCCGGTCAGTATTTTTTTGAACTTCATAATGTCCTCCGTAAAAAAAGACCAACAGAATCATCCATTGGTCTCTGTTTGTTCGATTATTATAAAATGTTGATATTATGTGCGCGACAAGTTTCGATCATTTCCTTTGGCCAAATACTTGCTTGAACTTCACCAACATGCGCTTTACCTAGTAACAACATACATAAACGAGATTGTCCGATCCCGCCACCGATCGTATATGGCAATTCCTTATTCAAAACCATTTGATGGTATGGTAATTGCTTACGATCAAGGGCATCTGCTGCCTCTAATTGGGCTAGCATCGAGTCTTCGTCAACGCGGATCCCCATGCTTGAAAGCTCTAACCGACAGTTGAGTGGCTCATACCAGAATAAGATATCACCATTCAAGCTCCAATCATCATAGTCAGGAGCACGGCCATCATGTTTTTGACCACTCTTTAACGTGCCACCGATCTGCATTAAAAAGACTGCGCCGTGTTCTTGGCAGATCTTGTCTTCACGTTCTTCAGACGTGAGCTCTGGGTACATATCTTCTAATTCTTGAGTTGTGATAAAGAAGATGTCGTCAGGTAATTTATTGACTGCTTCAGGGTATTTATACCAGACTTCATTTTCCATGTGCTTGATCACTTTGAAGATCCGTCTGACCGTATCTTCAAGGGTCTTAACATTGCGTTCATCTTTAGCAATGATCTTTTCCCAGTCCCATTGATCGACATAACTTGAGTGATAGTTATCCAACTCTTCATCTTTTCTGATCGCGTTCATGTTAGTATATAGCCCTTCATGTAGCTTGAAGCCGTATTGCTTTAGGGCCATCCGTTTCCATTTAGCTAAAGAATGGACGACTTCGATGGTATCATTTGGGATACTCTCCATCGTAAAAGATACAGGTGTTTCATAACCATTCAAATTATCATTCAACCCCGAACTCTTTTCTACATACATTGGTGCTGAAACACGTGATAAGCCAAGCTCTTTGCCAAATTCATCTTGGAAGGTCTCACGAATATATCGAATCGCTTCTTGTGTCTTTTTGACATCAAGCTTGGGATCATAATCTTTTGGAATAATAAGATCCATAAATGTCATCCTTTCTCAATTAGTTAGTTTAATTTTACCTTAAAATGATTAGATTGCAATCTTTATTTTTTGAATTTCGTACCTTATTTTTTAATTTAACTACTTTTGGCCTTCCAAACGTTTTTGATGGTGGCGTTTTCACCAAAATGTTATACTTACCGTAGTTTATAAATGAAAGGATGATCGTGATGGATTTTACCACACTCGTTCAGAAAAGACATTCGACACGTGATTTTACCGACCAATTTATCCCTAGATCACAGCTTGAGCAGATCATTCAAGATGCTCTAACAACACCATCTTGGGTCAATTCCCAACCTTGGCGCGTCTATGTTGCTACGGGAAAAACTCTAGCTTTGATCAAAGAAAAGCACCGTGAAGCAGTTAAACAAGGCGACCTTGGACAACCAGAATATCCGGTCTTGAGTCGTGATAAGTGGGATCAACGTTCACAGGCAAATATGGCTGCTTGGACGACTGAATTCAAGCAACGCTTCAAGCCTGGTGAAGTCGATTTTCGTAAAAGTCAAGCTGAGCTCTTCAATGCTCAAGCACTCATCTATATCACGCTTCCAAAAGATTTATCCCCTTGGTCAGTCCATGATATCGGGGCTTTTACCCAAAAATTAGTCCTAAGTGCTACCGCTCAAGGACTTGCATCGATCACGGCTTACGAATTAGTCAAATTCCCTACTCTTGTCAAAGAGATCATGGAGATCCCTGACAGTGAGACTTTAGCCGTTGGGGTGGCTTTAGGCTACGCTTCAACTGACCCCTTAAATAGCTTTAGTCCTAATAAACTGACCTTAGAACAAGTCGCTACCTTTAAAGATTAAAAGTGACCAGGCCACCTCATTACGAGAGACGGCCTGATCACTTTTTATGTTCGTATTATCTCGCTTTCCATTCCATCTGATACTCTACTTGACTGGTCGCCTCATCCAGCTGTTCGTTCACCACGGCAAAATCTGCGCGCCGATAGAATTTTAACGCACGTTCATTTTTAGCATAGACGGCTAAACTCAACTGCTCTCTTTCTTGTTTGGCTTTAGCTAACAACTTGCTTCCGATCCCCTTGCCTTGTGCCTTGCTAGCCACAAAGATCCCAGCAATGTGATCAGCTTGCAGTCCGATAAAGCCTAGAAGCTCATTTCCCGCTTCATAGACCCAGATCTCAGCTTGAGGCAGCATTTCTTTAACTAATGCATAGTTGTCCTGCCAATATTTAGCCGGAATAAAATCATGGGCTGAAATATTTGTCGCCAACCAAAGCTCCATGACTTGTTCTAAATCATCGGTTTTAAATTTTCTGATCATAAACTAACCATTCCCTTCCATACCATGATACAATAATTGCACACAACAAAAAAGCGAGGACTTAACAATGGAACAGATCCTTGAGTATATACAACGTATCGATGATCCAGATAACCGTTTGATCTTTGGCGACTTTATCAACTGGTTAATGACTGACTTTCCTGAATTAAAGCCAGAATACAAATGGAATCAGCCAATGTTCACCCATCATGGAACTTTTATCATCGGCTTTAGTGTTGCCACGAAGCATTTTACTGTGGCACCTGAAATGCGTACTTTTGAGCACTTTTTATCACAGATCAAAGACCTGAAGCTCAAACATGGTAAAAAGACTTTCCAGCTCCAATTTGGCCAAGATATCCCATACGACTTACTGCGTGCGCTCATCAATTATACGCTAGCAGACAAACAAAACGTTACTAGTTTTTAGGATAAACGTAAAGTTGGCGAATAAAAAAATACCGTAAATCTCATTAATACTACTATCAAACAAGGGACCTAGCTCGATGCACACACATACATCATGCTAGGTCCCTTGTTGTTCATACAGCACTGGTCGCCCACTCTTTTAACTAAAGTTCTCTCAAAACAAGATCATATCGGAGTATTTCTCTCTACGCCTGTAGCTTGCGAATTCGTTCCGTCAACATTTCATAAGAGCTGAGCAGTGAGAGCGACTCACTACTTTCTTATGCATTACTCGACCGTGGCAAGTGTTTCAACTTCCAACATCGACCCGAACATTCAGCATTTTCATATATTTGTATGATAACTGCCGTCTTGAGCGATGTACCTGCTTCTTTTCTTATACTGTTATTTCTAACATTCACAGCAACACACTTGGTTGGATATTACCAATGTAAACTATATTCATCCCTGAATAGTAGCAATATTAGCTTCTTCTCACTGAGCGTCTATTATCGTGTGGAAAAGTTCGGTACGTTAATTCTGGGCTACATTTGCATACCTCTTAGCCTCTTTTGCTTTTACAAAACGCCATGATGTCACCACCACTTTGATAGCCACTAGCCAGTATCCCAACTAGCAAACTACGAGGACTTAACCTCCGAGATATCTTAGCAAAGCGTTCAACTTCTCTGCACTAAGTTCGATATGATCTTGTTTTCAAAGAACTTTAGTGTCGCTATTATACACTCTTTATCCCTTTTGACAAGCTTTTTGACCAACAAAAACCCTCTTGCTGATCAAATGAGCCAAGAGGGAAAGTTAGTTATTCAATTATGATTACGCCTCTTTTGTCTTAGCAAATGCCAAGTAACCGCAAGCTACGGCACCTAATGCGATAAAAATAATTGCAGCGATCATATTGCCCTTAGAGACCATCGTAACTGCGATCGTTGCAAACAAACTGATGATCGTCAATAAGATACCAGATTTTTGCAATGTGTTGAGTTCATTGAATTTATCTTTGAAGCCAACTGCTAACATCAATGAGCCTGCAAATGAACCCAAGCCAAAGAGCACGTGTAAAACGATAAATAACATGTCCATCCCAGCACCTCCTTTTCCTTCTTTACTTAAAAATATACAGGATGTGTTAGGCAAACACAACTTTTTTGCCTTTTGCACAACAGATCACTTCACCTACTCTTGTGCTCTGATAAATTCAGCCAGCAAACTAGCCCGTTCGATCATTGAACTGACTTTAGCAAATTCCTTATCTGTATGCGCGCCATCGCCGACAACGCCTACACCATCTAAACACAGGTACATCTTGAGAAAGCCCAAATAGATCGTACCTGTGAATACCATGAGATGCGATCAAGAAATGTACCAGACTTGCCAACTAGTTGGTTCATAACGCGGATTCATAGTATTGACTCCCCATGTTCAAACCGTGATAATTGTGAGATCGAAACGCCCGCTGTGGCCAGATCTTTTAGCTTTAAGCCCCGTGCTTTACGAAACCTTTGAAAAACTTCCCCCAATTTTTGCATCCTTTTTCCCCCTTTGCATATCTGAGAAATTTTTTCAACAATAACACACTCTTTTTCAAAATAAAAGCACGAGCTTTTTAGCTTAAATCAGCTATAACTCGCGCTGCATCAATGATTTTTCATTAACTACTATCTATTAATTATAGATATCAATGCAAAATAAAAAGGATGCCCCGTCGCATCCTCAAAAAATATTATTTATAGTATCTTATTTCTTCTTCCACAAAAAAATCTTTCCATGCTTTCAAAATATCTTCAATATTTCCCTGAATAAATTCAGAAATTCTTTTTAGATCCTTCTTTGGAATATCAGCATGATTATTGGCTAACTTACAACTACCATCTTCTAATATCCAAAACTTAGCTGAAACCCTACTAGGTCTCTTAACAGCTACATGAATATGCACTGGTTCACTACCCTCATTAGACCAAAAGAATAATATATAACTACCGAATATCAATACATTAGGCAAGTGGAACACCACCAATTTTAGCATACTTAGTAATTAAGTTTGCATTATTGTTAAGTATTCTTTCGTTATTCTTTTTCTCAGCTTCTGTGAACCCCTCACTGTAAAGGTTGTTTTTACTTGGCAAAACATATCTTGCTTCCTTAAATCCCCAGTCACAAGGTTGCTCAAAGTGTACAAGTATTGTGCCATCTTCCATTTCCTGTGAATGAGTTACGATCAACGTACCTGGAAACTCAGCGTATGGATATAACATTTCTAGCACCTCCAAAATATTATTTTTAAAAATCTTCCTGGATCCCACAGAAAGTCCTTTCCGATTTTATGGGTAACTAGCCTACTACTCTAAAATAAATCACCCGTAAAGGTGAAATTTCTTGATCAATATTTCAAACGTAATTATATCATCCCATTTAACCGCATTCAATGTAAAGGCAGACTTACTCTAATCAATATTTCATGGTGACCTGAATACGAATGTAAAATAAAAAGGATGCCCAGTTGCATCCCCTTCATCGTTATAATTGATCTAAATATTGCCCATAGCCTTCTTTTTCCATTTCAGTATACGGGATAAAACGCAAAGCGGCTGAATTGATACAATAACGCAAACCACCTTGAGCTTTTGGTCCATCATTAAAAACATGACCTAAGTGAGAATCAGCTTGGCTGCTCTTGACTTCGGTCCGGTGCATAAAGTGCGAATAGTCAGCTTTAGTCGTCAAATTTTTTTGTTCGATCGGACGTGTAAAAGCAGGCCAACCACATCCAGAATCGTATTTATCTCTGGAAGAAAACAAGGGTTGTCCGCTCACGACGTCAACATAGATCCCTTTTTCAAAAAAATCATCATATTTGCCAGTAAATGCTCGTTCAGTCGCAGCATTTTGGGTCACTTCATAAGCAAGGTCCCCAATTTTTTGGCGAAGTTCAGCTTTATCCATAAGAAACCACCTCTCTAACGTTGGGCTTTTTTCATCAAGAAAAGAAAATACGGAGCACCGATAACTGAGACCACGATCCCTGTCGGCAAAGTATTTCCGATCAAAAATGTTCGTGTCAGCGTATCAGCCACTAAAAGTATCAGTGCCCCTAACAGCATAGTTGCCGGGATCCGAACCCGATGCCCAGCCGGAACGAATAGCTGACTCATATGGCCTGCTAAAAGTCCAATAAACACAATATTTCCTGCTATGATCACAGTTAATGATACCAATAAACTAGTTAAAATCAAAAGATCCCGCCTGGCTTTACGTAAATCTAAGCCTAAAGCCAAACTTGACTCTTCAGCCAAGGTCAACAAATCAAAGATCCGACTGCGATAATAAATAAGTCCCCACAAGATCAATAACAAGGGGGCCACTAAGCTCAAACTTGTCCAATTATCGCCCATGATCTTACCCGATAACCAATCGAGCATATAGGTCAACTTAGCTTGTTCAACGTGACCGACCACGGGCAAGATACTAGTCGATAAGATCGCAGAAAGCGTCACGCCTGTAATGATAAATTTGATCGGGTCAAGTGTACTTTGCTGCTTCTTGGCTAATTGATAGATCGACCAGCTAACAAGTAAGCCACCAATGACTGCAAATAGCGGTAAGACCTGCGACATATAGGATCCTTGGGGTAAATACCGCAAAGCAAAAGCGATCAGCAGACCTGCACCCGCGTTGATCCCTAATGTTCCTGAATCAGCCAGCGGATTTTGCGTTAGTGTCTGGAGTAATAAACCGCTCAAGCCAAGTGAAGCACCCGCTAGCAGACACGCTAAAATACGTGGCATTCGCAGTTCAAAGAGGACGAAATCTTGCGCTGGAGTCGCTTGTCCTGTCATAACATCCCAGAGTTCAACGAGATCAAGCTTAGCATTCCCCAGTGCCAACGCCAACACGACACTAACTATGAATAGACTCCCAGTAATGAGGAAAAATCTCTTTTTAGTCATAAAATTCCCCCTTGTGGATCATCCATAGAAAATACGGTAAACAAGTCACACTGACAACTGAGATCAATGGCGTCTCATATGGTGGCGCGATGAAGCGACTGAGTAGATCCGCCCAGATCATAAAAGTTGTTCCTAATAAAGCCGTTAGCGGTAAGATCTTTTGATAGACTGGACCCGTCCACTGTTTGACAACATGCGGAATGATCAATCCCACTAAAAATAAACTTCCAACTAAGGCAACAGCGGCGCCAGATAAGATCAAGACTAGACCTAGGAAAAATACCATAAAGCGCGTTGTTTTTTGACCTAAGGCGACCGAAAAAGTCTGTCCTAGGCTAAGGATCGTTAGCTGTTTAGCCCCGATAAAGGCTAACAGCAATCCCACCAAAATAAACGGTGCGATAACCTTTAACATCGCCCAATTGACGCCCACTAAGCCCCCTGCTTGCCAACCGATGATCGTCGGGGAAAGTTTAAAATACGTGACTAGTCCCTGCCCTAAAGCGGTGAACAAGGCCGAGACCATCGCACCAGCTAACAAAAGATACAGCGCTGAAAATCCGATCCGGGCTTGATACGATAAGACTAACACTAAAAACGCAGCAACGGTTGCCCCGAGTAGACAAAGTAACAAGATCATACTGTAATGTAAACTCTTAAAAAATAGATAGCCCAATGCTAAGGCTAATCCCGCTCCAGCATTGATCCCTAAAAGCCCTGGATCAGCGATCGCATTTCGCATCAAACCTTGCATGATCGCCCCCGCCGTGGCCATGGCAGCTCCAACTAACCCAGCTGCTAAAACGCGGGGCAAACGCAGATCGATCAAAATATCTTGCGTGGCCGTTTCTTTAAACGGATGTAACAATGTCGTCAGCAGTTCTTGTTGACTGTACGAAATAGCGCCGAAGCGTAGACCACAGTAAAGTCCCAGTAAGAAAAGCAGTGAAATAATAATGAGATAAACCGCAAACTTTTTGTTGCTAAAAGACATCTTATTCCCCTATTCCATTGCTTTTAATCCATTTTCGATCGTCTTTAATTCATACTCCAAACTCAGTGGATCGTTGAAATAAAAGGCATTCGCATTGACTTTTAAGATATGGCCCCGCTGGACTGCCGGGATCGAACGCCAAACATCACTTTCATAGAGTGAAGCGCCGGTCTTTTCGTCTTCAGCAGCAACGATCGCATAATCACCAATGTATTTAGGTAAAACTTCCTGGGATACTTCTAAATATCCAGCTTTAAATACATCATCAACAACTTTTTGCGGTGCTTTAAAGCCAAGTGCTTGATAGATAACTTCACCACCACGGCCCCAATTATTGCCAAAAAGATCAATATCTTTTTCATAGAGACCGATCACTGTAAATGTCGCATCTTCACCCAATTTAGCTTTGAGCTCTTTTCCTGCTTTAGCCGTCTTCTCATTCCAGTTCTTGATCCAATCTTTAGCTTGCTTTTCTTGATCGAATACTTTGCCAAAACTCGTCAAAATATTTAGATAATCTTGCTTACCATAATCGATCGCGATCGTTGGAGCGATCTTAGCTAGTTTATCGACATTTTTATCACTTGAGTCGATCACGATCAGATCAGGTTTTAAATTCACTAAGGCTTCTTGATCCTCACTGGATAAGACCTTGGCTTGGCTGACCTTATCTTTTAACACTGGATTTTTAGCATCATAAGGTGTCACAGCTACTGGTTCATAGCCTAATTTAAGCAAATAACCTGTGTACGTCGACGAAAGGCTTGCGATCCGCTTAGGTCGTTCTGGGATCGCACCATAATAATGAAAGCCTTCGATCTTAGGTTTGCTGGATAATTTTTCATTTTGGGTCGTGTTAGCCTTACCACAAGCAACTAACAGTAGACAGGTCAAACATAAACTAAATAAGACAAGTGCTTTTTTCATAGAAATCTCCTTTTATTTACATAACTGATAATTCAATAAGAGTGGTCGGCCACTGGTTGGATCTGAGATCAACTGGGCATTTATTCTAAAGACTTCACGCAAGACTTCTGGCGTCATTACCTCAGATACCCCACCTTGCTTGACGATCTTTCCCGCACTCATTGCGACTAATTCATCCGAAAAACGAGCTGCTAAGTTGAGGTCATGCAAGACCATGATGATCGTCTTATTTTCTTCTTGCCTTAACTTTTGTAAGATTTCCATGATCTCAAGTTGATGATTCATATCGAGGTACGTCGTTGGTTCATCAAGCACGATAATGTCGGTGTCTTGGACCAGTGTCATTGCGATAAAAACTCGTTGTCGCTGCCCACCAGACAATTCTTCGACCAAATTATCTTTTAAATGCTCAGTTGCGGTAAGCTCTAACGCCCAGTCGACCTTTTGTTTATCGCCTGCAGTCAAACGTCCAAAGCCTTTTTGATAGGGATAGCGACCATAAGACACCAGATCGTAGACTTTTGTTGCTGTCGTTAATTTAGGTGACTGCGGTAAAAAAGCAATTCTTCTAGCGATCTCTTTTGTATCCCAACTCAAAAGTGGTCTGCCATCAAGAGTAACTTCACCTTCTGTGACCGGCCATAAACGCGTCAAAGCCTTTAGCAAAGTCGATTTCCCACACCCGTTAGCTCCTATGATCGTGGTGATCTTGTTTGGCTCAAATGCTATCGATAGATCCGAGATAACATTTTTTTGTTGGTATGCTACTTGAATATTCTTGGCACTAAGTTCGATGATCTTTCTGCTATATAAAATGTAGAACAATATAGAAGTTTAAGTACATTCTTCTACATTGTTAGAAAGAATTATATAGTTTTTCCTTTCCTAATTTTATTTACTGCCGTCAACATTAGTATTCCCATATCCTAACGAGAGGGTAATGACAGTGACTAACTCTTACAGTTTAAGGGTGTAGCCCACCCCTGTATTTTTTATATCAGTGCTAATAAATTCAATACTGCGTTTTCATCTCTATCCATAATATTTCCGCATTCATAACAGATATATTCGTTGTGCTTAGTTCTATATTTTAAGTTGCCATTAAGCCCAACTTTTTCTTCACCAGTCTTAATATGACCACACTTAGAACAGCGTTGGGTGCTTGGATAATACTTATCAGCTAAGATAAGTTTCTTACCATACCAATCGCACTTATAGCTCAATATCTGTCTGAAATAACCAAACATTGAACGTTGTAGCCCTTTGGAAGCAACATGAGTCATCTGCATTTCTTTAACCGCCAAGTCTTCAATTACGATCTTGTCGTATTCTTCAACTAATTGAGTTGTAAACTTCTGCATAATATCATGTTGGATATTAGCTACTTTGCGATAATCACGTTGCAACTTGGCTCTCGTCTTAACATAATTATTACTTTTAGTAGCTCGTTTCCCATTTACAACACGCTTTCTAGCTAACGTGCGTTGATAATGCTTGATACGCTTATATAAATGTTTTAGGTCATCTGGTAAAGTGTTGATCTTACCTTCCGTATAGTTAATGTGCCCGACATTGACATCAATAGCTGTTACATGGTCAGTTTTAGGCTTTGTTTCAATATTGACTTCAAAAGGTAAACTTGCCCAATATTTACCATTTTCACGGTAAATTGAAACAACTTTTAATTCACCAGTTAACAACTTAGCGCCACTCATGCGTATGTCATACCAATTCTTAATTCTATGTGGTTTATCCAAGCGCAACTTACCCTTAATAATCTTGGCACGGTCAGTTTTAAAACCCTGTCTAGTGGCTTTCTTTGATTTAAAACGTGGTTTACCCCAATCAACTTGTGCCTTATCAAAAAAGTTCTTCCACGCTTTATTTAAGTCGCTAATTGCTAGTTGTAAGCAACGGGCTGAAAAACGATATTGCCAATCAGCTTTATTAGCCACTAACTCGTTGCGAACCTTGTATTCATTTGGTCTGAGGCGCTTATCATCTAAGATCAATGCTTCTTCATACATATCATTCCATAAAGCCAAACCAGCATTCCAGCAATATCTGCGATAATCACACAAGTCATCTAAGACTTTCTGCATGGTTTTATTTGGATAAAGTCTAACTTTTTGGGTTCTTAACACTATTATTTTCACCACCCTTCAAAGATCTGTCGTTTTCTAGTTTATGCTTATATTTACGTAAACCATATAAACGACAGGAAAATACGTGTACAATACTCACCATATCATCAATCATTTCTTGCGTTGGACTAGTTTTAACATTATTCAATACCACGATCTTAGTATTGTGTATTTTACATAATCGTTCAAACCACTCATAACCAAAACGAATAAATCTATCTTTATAAGTAATGTAAATCGTATCAATCTGATTATTCATTACTTCTTCTAGCAATTTATTCCACTTTTTTCGATTGTAGTTAAGCCCACTGCCAACATCAGTAATTGTTTCATCTAAAACAACGCCTTTAGCGTTAACGTATTGCCTAATAAAGTCAATTTGATTTTTTAAATCATCTCTTTGACTATTTGTTGATACTCTAGCATAGGCGACTACTTTGCGCTTGTTGGACTCTGATTTACCAATATAGTTTAAATATTGTTCTTCAGTATAATATCTTCGATTGGTGGGAGTCCGATATGCTTTTAACACACCTTTACTATCCCAAATTTGCAAAGTTCTGACTGTAACACCTAAACGTTCAGCCATTTCTTTCGGTTTTAACATTGTCATAATAACCACCCACATTTTTACTTCTTTCCATGGTTTGTTATAACAAATTTTTCTACATTATTCTATGTTTTTGGTAATAGTTAACCACTCCTTTCGCTGATTCTATCGTAACAAATAGAGTATATCATAAATTTTAGATGATTCGCTAAATAAAAGTAAGCGTTTTTATAAACTGTACAAAAATAGGGCCCCTCCTCACTACGGGGGCCCTCAAAATACTATCAGAAATCATATACTTCTAGGCTATCCATACCATTTCCTGATCGTTTACCAAGATAATGTCTTGACCTTTTAATTTTCCTAATTTATAACGATCTCATATCGTTGCTTTAAAGAATTTAAATGTGAAAAATCAATATATCCATCTCTTTGTAGTCTACCAACAACAATTCCAGGTTGAATTTTAATATCCTCAGCAAATTTTTCCACCGCAGCACGTGAGAAATCCTTACTTTTAATAAATTCTGCATAATCCTTAGGCTTGATCAAAAAATTCTGTGCGAATTTATCAGCATCGGCCTCTAAATTCTCAATGTTTATTTTGCTATTGACCTCAATATCTTTATCAACAGAAACGATAATATGAGCTTTTTTCTTTTGAAAAACATGCCTGATCTCGTGGAATAACGCAAACCAAAATACATCTGAATACTTACGCCTATCGCTCAACGCTAATAAAACTTTATATTCCCTCAGCCATTTTACTGCACCATTGATACCACAATTTTTCAAATTTGGTACCATAACAAAGGCTATTCCTGATTCTTCAAAAACATTACGTAACTTTGGTAAAAAATCTTCAGGAGCTTCTAATGTCATTTTACAGATACAATCAAGCTTAGAACTTAAATATTTTAAGTTTACAGGCTTAGTTACCGTACTATTAGCCATATTTATCGCTGTTTGGATTCATGCATTTGCGTTTATCACATTTTTCTCTTGTACTTCTGTCACTGCCGTCTTATATTGCACCAAAAAATTACTATTCTGCAAAACCGTCAAAGATGATACTTTCAAATAGCGTCTTAATTCTTCAATTCTTTCTTCTATTTTCGATGTTTGCTTGACCCAACCATGCCTGACCCAAAAGGAATAATTCATCTGTTTGAAAACTTTTTTATCCTCCTCAAGTTGCTAGGCTTTCCTTATCAAATCTAGTTCGGCTAAATATCGCTCATTTAAATTTTTCCACAAGATCTCTGATGTCCCAAAAGATAATGCCAATCCTCGAATCAGTTCAGGACTTAGTTTCTCGATTTTGCCATTGACCAAGTTACTGATCGTCTTCTCACTCGTCCCTAAACGATCAGCAAGCTCACTTTGCTTTATTCCTTGAGAACTTAAATATTGTTTTACATAATATCCCGGATGAAAAGCAACCAGCGCTCCATTGCTGACAACATTATTCATAGTGTTTCGAGACCTGCTATATAAAATGTAATCAAACATATTCAACTTGTTACATTTGAATATATTTGAGAAAGAATTATATAGTTTTTCCTTTCTTAATTTTATTTACTACCGTCAACATTAGTATTCCCATATCCTAACAAGAGGGTAATGGAACTAAGTATTAAAGTACATTATCAACAAAATTATAAAGATGATCCTTCAACGACTTCTACTATTATACAGACTTAACTGATTCGCCACTTTAAATTTTTTTTACTTGGGATTTTAGTACTTCATATCCTAATTTATCAATAGAATTTTCGATATCTTTTATCGATACTTTTTCATCGTCAAATTCTGCTCTTACCTTGCTTGAATTAAATAGTACCTTTACGCTCTCTTTATTTACCCCTTCTAAGGATTTCACACCGTTTTCTATTTTTTGCATACAAGATGGACAAGTTAATGTTTCTAATTGAATCGTTGCTTTTTGCATATTTCATTTCTCCTTTGATATATTTATCTATTTTAAATTGATTTAGATTAAAAATTTTATTTTCATAATTTATAGCGAAGAAGTCTCATAGCATTTAGAATCACTACTAATATACTCGCTTCGTGTACTAACATACCGATTGACATATTCATCCATTCACTAAAGAATACGCTGGCAAGCAGGACTAATACAACTCCTACTGCAATAATTATATTTTGAAGCATATTATTAGCTGTTGCTTTTGTTAAACCTAGTGCATATGGCAAGCGGCTGAAATCAGAGTTCATTAAAACAACATCTGAAGTTTCAATGGCTACATCTGTTCCACTTCCCATAGCAATTCCTATTTGTGCTAGAGCTAGTGAAGGACTATCATTTACTCCGTCCCCAACAAATGCAACAATTTGACCTCTTTCTTGCAGTGCTTTAATATATGCTGATTTATCTTCCGGCAACATGTGTCCGTGGGCTTCGGTGAGTCCAAGTTCACGCGCCACCAAATCCACGGTTCCTTGATTATCACCTGAAAGAACGACTAGATTTTTAACACCAAGTTTTTTCAGCTGTTGAAGATCTTCTTTGACACCAGGACGAATTTGATCACGAATTCCTATCAATACCTTTAATTCACCATCAACGGATGTTAGAACCAGTGAATTTCCATTCTCCTCGAATCTGGCAATATCTCCTCGAACTTTTTCACTTAAAAGAACATTTTCTTGTTCCATCAATGCGACATTCCCGACCGCAACTCTATGACCTTCTACATGAGCTACAATTCCTCCGCCTTTGACAACCACCGTTTTTTCAACGGTATATGATTTTGTATCTCCAATATATTCCACAACCGCTTTTGCTAATGGATGGTCGGATTCCTTTTCAACACTTGACAGATAAGCTAATACTTCGTCTACATTATCTACATAAATTTCTTTATCCGCTACTTTAGGATTTCCTATTGTTAATGTTCCAGTTTTGTCAAATACCATGGTGTCTAGTCTGCTAAAATCACTAATTACCTCGCTGCCTTTTAGAAGAACACTATGACGTGCTCCATTACCAATACCTGCAACATTTGAAACAGGGACACCGATTACCAATGCTCCTGGGCATCCTAAAACTAATATCGTGATTGCAAGTTCAATATCCCTTGAAATGAGCCCTACAATAAAAGAGAGACCTAAAACAGCAGGGGTATAATATTTAGAGAATCTATCAATAAAGCGTTCTGCCTCTGATTTTGAATCCTGTGCTTCTTCCACTAACTCAATGATTTTACCAAAAGTAGTGTCTTCACCTACACGGTCAGCTGTGATTTGCAGTGTGCCATTTTCTAAAATTGTTCCAGCATATACTCCTGAATCTTTCTTTTTGCTTACTGGAACTGCTTCACCTGTAATACTTGCTTCATTAATGTGCCCTTCTCCTGTCAACACTGTACCATCAACTGGAATTTTTGCACCTGTTTTAACAAGTAAAATATCACCGACATCAACCTCTTCTATTTCGACTTCTTCAAACTCACCATTTTTCAGTTGCTTTAGAGCAACTTCTGGCGCCATTTCAGTTAATTCTTTTATTGCAGAACGTGTTTTATTAAGTGTCCTTTGTTCTAAATAAGCTCCAAATAGAAATAAGAACGTAACGATTGCCGATTCTTCATAGTTCTTGATTATAAAAGCTCCGATAACTGCAATAGTAACTAAAACATCGATACTGACAACTTTGACCTTCAATGCTTGATACGCTTGGATAGCAATCGGTATAACTCCTAAAACGGAGGCGATTATTAGTGACCATATGGCTATAGGTTCGTTTTTAAATCCTAATTTACTAACATATGCAATTATTATTAAAATTGCACTTACTATGGTAATATGATTCTTCTTTTCTAAAATGAATTTTTGCATATTCATGCTCCTTCATCTTATAATTTTTAGTAATCTAGTATTGATTTATTTTATGATCCATAGGCTCTATCTATTTCTGCCAACATGTTATATACTGCTTCATAGCTTTCACAAACATCATCTGGAACTGTATAATTATCTGTAATTTCACGCAACTTTACAAATTCATCTACTAAGTCAGGTTTTCCCGCTCCTGCATCTTCTACTTTTTTTACAAGCCTATCAAATACTTTACGCACTTGGTGAGATTCCGGGTGATTACCGCCATGAACTCGTGCTACAACTGGTACATATTGTGCCAATAGTTTTAAATGAGTTTCCTTTTCTTGATTAAATTTTACTTGTTTTGACATGTTTTTCCTTCTTTCTTTTATCTTTGACTTGATTACATCATACAAGCGATTAAAAGAAATTAAATTGACCTAAATCAAGTTTATGCATTTTTGCGTAAATATTTGCGTTTTTTGCCTAAAAATATAAAACAGTTGAAGTTTTGAAGTGACTCCAACTGTTTTATGTTTCATTTTATGACTATCATTTATACTAACAACAAACCATCTAAATTCAAAATCTCAATCTTTCTACTTGTTTTTTGTTTTATATAACCTTCATTCTCAAAATCAGCCAACTTTCTACTTACCGTTTCAGGTGTAGTTCCTAAGTAAGAAGCTAAATCCTTTCTATTCATTGGCAATTCAATTTCCATTGAACCCTCACCATCATCCATACATTCTGCAAGAAACAGCGCTAATCTAGCATCCACTTTTTCTGTAGTGAATCTGGTTGTTTGTTTTTCTAATGTTTCCAATCGGTTAGAAAGTTCTGATAAGAACTTCAAAGATATCGTAGGGTACTTTAATAAAAATTCTTGTAAATCATTTTTACTAATCATACACACATCGGTATTGCTCATTGCTTCTGCATACGCTTCATGGATCGATTCACGAAACAAAGCTAGTTCTCCAGTAAAATCTCCAGGATTTAAAATTCTCAATAATTGTTCTTTTCCAGACTCAGATAAACGGTAGATTCTAATTTTACCCTTACTTACAACATATAAGGCATTGGATGTATCTCCCTCCCGATAAACCATTTGACCCTTTTTATATGAAATTGACTTCATCACTTTCATAATTTCATCCATCTGCTCTTCTTCTAAATGATTAAAGATCGGAACGACACTGATACATGAAGCTTGTGAATCTGATTTATCTCTGTGATGATGAGTGTGAGAGGAAGTATTACACCCATTTTTTCTTATATCTTGTTTGGAATCCTTTTTCGACATTTAACCACTCCTTTCATAACTTCTTGTGGACTTGTTTATCTCTTCCAAATATTCATGTTTATATCGAACACGAGGAAATTCCCAAACATTTCCTGGTACTCTTTGTGTGTTATAAGGTTGGGGTGGATTTTTCCTATAATCAATTAACCCCCCTTTTAGCTCCGGTTTTTGCTTCAACTAAAATATCTTCATGATTAAAAGTATGCTTTGTTTTATCGCTTTTTGCGACCATCAATATTGGCTCATATAGGGAACCGTATTTCTTCTTAGATTGAACTCCAGAACTATCATATACCCATACAATATCATTAATTATAATGGATATATAAGACATGTTCTGGGTCGAATTCATTAAATAGAATACCGTTATCCTTTAAAACTCTAAAGCATTCGTCGATCCATCTGTAACACCAATTTAGGTATTCGTTTTCACCCCCATGAATCGCTTTCATTACCAAAATCTTTCCCTAAATTATAAGGTGGATCAGCAAAAATCAAATCTACTGATTTATCCTTAATTGATTTTAATGTCGATATACAGTCATTGAATATGGTTAAAGAATCCTCAGATTCGACATATTCAAAATTAGTGTCATTAAATAGCCGTATCATTCATCGATCTCTTTTTAGTTGGTTTCAGAATAAGTGATTGATCTTCCCTATTCAGATATATATCGAAATGTGTCTCCCCCTTTTTCTACACTCATATTTTGTAGAATTGTTTTTGGCAAACGTATTCTCATATCTTGTTGCAAAATATATGTGTCTAAGTAAACTAATTCGTTACCCATATTAGCCCCTCCAATCTTCCAGTCTGATTATAGGCTAAAAATAGTCTGAAGCCAATTACTTTTCATTATGCGTATTGTCAACTCACCTTTATTTTGCCAAGCAGCTTATCAACTCACCAACTCAATAAATATATCGGCTGATAACTTTTCTAACTCACCACTCTTAGATATCTTCCCATAAAGCAAAAATCCGTGATTATCCTTCCGGTTTATAACCAGACCTCAAATCACGGAAAGCCTTTATTTACTTACCTTTTTACAGTCTTACTTATCAGCCCTTGACATCAATACAACCGTCTCAACGTGCCACGAGCTGATACTATCAATTAGACATCTCTTAACCCCTTGGTATGACTGGCTTTTTCACTCTTAGATTGATTTACTTGCTGATGTTTAAGGTTGGGGTGTGGGGAGAATTAAATTATTCACTCTTAACGAATTAGATAAAAATCCCATAATAAATAAAAAGCAATGCAATAAAAATTACATCACTTTTTATAAATACAGAACTAATTATCAGGATGTTACGCTAACTGTTTCATCGTAGATTTTCTTAAGCTCTTCAACACTTAAATCAGTTACTTCATGGGCAAAGTTGATAATATAATCTTCATCAAGTCCTTGTTGCAAAGACAATTCTATTATTCGCTTAGCATTCTTTATTGCGTTTTGTAGCTCGCCTTCTTGTAAACCTTCTTGTCTTGCATAGTAGGATCTTTCGATTAGTTCTCTTTCAAGAGTCATATAGGTTCCCTTCCTTTCTGTATTTTTCTTCAGTTCTTTAACACTATTGTCCAATTCTTGCGTAAACTCATCGGTTACTCGGTTGTTATGAATGTAAGTTAAGAATGCCCTTAAACCTTTAGAAATGCCAGTCCATTTTTTAGCTCTAGCGTTAAAGGCTATATTATGCTCACCAGTTTCTACCGTAATTGATAAGTCTTGTTTTATTCAATATCATATCTAGGTAAATCTAAGCCGAATGGATCATAATCACAGATAAAAATAACGTAAGTATGATTTTTTTAGCAAAGGGAGTTCCACTCTTTAGTGAGTTAACACCTAGCGTATTTTGATAATAAGCCATGCGGTAACCTAAATCATGCTTTAATGTCCTTTAGTACATCTTTACTTTATTGTATAAGATACCTGATCAGCTATATTACAAATTTCAGAAACCCTTGCAATTATAGCGACTATAACCATAGAAGAGAAATTAGTCTCTATAATCATCCCATTATCTAATTTTTCTGGATTTCTAGCACTATTAAATAACATTCGCCCAACTTGGTCATTATTCTTAACATGTTCAAAATTCAAGCTATCTTTATTCCAAATATCATTTAAAAAAGTAATCAACATTTGACGCCATGAATTAATCTGATATTCTTTGCCACTAATGGTAATTGCAACAGGTTTCTTACCAGTCACATCAATGGTTTGGTCAATTGCATATTCACCGGTGACTTCTTCTTCACTAGTTTCTTTCATCATTGGCATTGGGAAAATTTTTAGTAATTCTTCAGTAAGTTTTCCAGTCCGTTCGATAATAGCATCTTTGCCCCATTGTTCATACATGGTTGCTACTTCACGAGTAAGTGATATATTTGAATTATTATAGAATTCAATCTTTTCAGAGTATGATTTATTACTCATCTCTTGATTATATTTCGTAAGTGTTAAATTACCAATTGTCCCACCATACTGTTCCTTAACTCTTTCAGCATTTGGAACCTGCAACCGCCATTCAGCATTCAATCTCTGTGGCATAATATGTTCAACTTGTGCATCATCAAAGTTAATCGTTTCTTTAGTTCGATTTTCTTCTAAAACAGTCAATACTAGCTTAGCAAGATGATTTCGTTGATGGTAAATGTCGACCTTCATTAGACTATCAGCTACTTTTCGATCATCAGGAAATTTAGCTTTCAACAAACGTAGTAGTCTGTTCTCCAATTTTCCATCCGATTTAGATAAATCACACAGCGAAACCACCATTTTATTTAACCCATTTGTTGGCATTTGACAAACCTTTAATCGGAATAAATATCCTTCTAAAATATGTGCCAACTTATTGGCTTTTTCTTGTTTAATTACATCTAAACTTACCAATTCCATCAATAACATTAAATATGGGAATAAAACTCTACTATCCATCATATTAATGTGCTCCATTGTTTTATTGAATTGGTCATCATCAGATTGGCAATGTAGTAGTTGGTTATAGTACCCAGCAAACTTAAACAAATCTGCCAAAGCATCCTCTGAATCTAATCTACTAGTATTAAAATATTCTTTATAGCTTTCATAAACCTCATTTTTCTTAACTGACGTATGGGTCTTTACGACCAGGTAATGACGTATAAATTCAGCAAAAACCGATGTAACAAACATTTGCTCAATCTTTATCCAGTACTTCTTATAAAGTTCGGACTGCTTTTGTGAATCAAGCTTCATCAAAAGAAAATTTCGTACTAAATCAGACGGTAAAAGCGATACCCCTGTAGAATTCAAGCTTTCAAAAATAACTTGTGGATTCTCCTCACTATTACTACTTAGCTCGATGTAAACCATATTGAAATGATTCATTGCTTCATATAATTTAGCACTTTCAATGTTTGAGTTCTTAACTAACCTTTTAAATAACATATAATTTTCAATAACTTTGGATGGCTTTTTAAAAGCCACAGTTCCATTCATAACTGAGTTAAATGCCTCATAATCATGCTCTACCGGTTTTAGTTTTAAATGGTTATTATCATTCAAGTATTTATTAGTTAAGTATTGCTCTTCAATTTCGGCCTTATTTTGTTTATCCGTATCAGCCAAGGCTTTAAGTAGTAATGTCAAGCTCGTAAGTCGCTGTTGGCCATCAATAATACGGTATATTCTACTCATCTGATTCCCAGTTTCTGTAACATACACAATCGCCCCAATAAAATGGTCGATATTATTTTGTGCTACATTGATTAAATCATTAAAGAGTTGCTCACATTGCTCTTTTCCCCATTCATAATTTCTCTGAAAAACCGGAATCTCAAAAATTGTTTTCGAACTTCCTAAAAATTCAAATAGTCGTACACTATCCGCCTTCATCCTATTCTTCCTTTCCAAACTCGCGCTGAACAATTTCTTGTAAAGTACCTTCTTTGGCATATTCAGCAGCATCAATTTGTTTAAAATGCTTCTCCATTAAGGTACCCTTTAAGCCTTCATCGAAGCCGGAAATATAGTTAGTCGCAATCAGATAGATAATTTTAGTGGGCGCAAAACCGTATACCTGATGTTCCATAATGTGCTTAATTCTTTCCTGTTCATCTGGGAAGAGTTGCTTCATCTTTTCGCTACGGAATAAACGCTTAATGATCTCAGTGATATATAAACCAGACTTCATGTACAGATCGGCAAAGGTTTTATTTGGATCATCAAAAATTCCCGGATTATTAGCTTCTAAATCATCAACCATATGTTTAACCACAGCTTTAGGTGTATAAATTTGGTTAGTCTTTTGTGGTGGAATGTAGTCGAAAATATCTTCTGTCATATCATCTTCAAAATAGTTACTTAACTGCTTTCTCTTTTCCAAGAATTGTTGGATAGAATCGTTAAACACTACTTCATCAAATAAGTGACCGTCAAAATGTTTCATTTCATTAGTTTGGGCATCAATGTAGTCGCCACCATCACGTAAAAACCTAAACTGTGCTTCGGTAATTCCAGTTACCTCTTTAAAGACATCATCTTCTGTATAATCATCAAAATTTTGTAACGTTAGTTTTTCATCGCCATATGCCATAATGAAACTTGGAATCGTACGGGAAAAGCCACGCAGGTGAGCCCGAGCATCCTCTTCAACATTTTTGAGTTTTCTTTCCTCTTTATCTTTTTCCACGCGTTCGATAACTGTCGCAGAGACATCCGCAACATTTTTTTCTACTTGTTTCTTCACGTCCTTACTAAAGTTATCCACAATTTCATTCATTTTAGCCTTGTATTTTGCCTCAGATTCATCCAATTCAGCTTGGTTTTTAGCTTCTTTTTGCTCTTCTTTAAAGGTAGCATCAACGATTTTTTTCTGATCGTTAAATTCATCAGCCAGCTTGAGTAATGCTTGGTTGGTTTCTTTTTCGATTCGTTGTTGATGTTTCTTAGCTTCACCTTTGGTCAAACCGTAATCATCGGTAATTCGATCAATAACCTCTTTATTTGCTGAAGCGTTGATTTGCTTTGCAATGTCCTTAGCAACGGTTTTGAAATCAGTAGCATCAGCCTCTGAAACAGAGTCTACTAACTGATCACTAACATCAGCATATAATTTATCACCAAATAACTCCTTGGCTTTGCCTATTACACGCTCTTTTGGAATTTCTACTTCACCATCATCATTGACTAAAACATCCTCAGCTCCCTCAATGGCTGTTTTATCCGTTTTTTGTGCTTTACCTTCTTTGGCAGTTACAAGTCCATTTAAGATTTCACGAACTTCAGCAGGAGCAGCAAATATCCTAGAAATATTAGTGAACAAGAAATTGCTCATAAAGCCACGCTTAACCACTTCTTGCGACTTAAGTTGACGTGGAATCGACATTACTTGCGCCGTATCGAGTTCTACCATCTTACCTTCATCATCTTCACCAATTACCGGGAAGAAGTTTAAAAGCTGTTTGATATTGGCTTCATGTTCAGCAGCAGTTCCTTTACCATTAGAGGTTTCTGCCATTAAATCATTAGCGAACTCATCAAAAATTATTAACGTCCAGGTAGGATCAAAGTCAAAGACATAGGCATTTTCTTTTTGAACTAATTCACCGTTTCGTTCAAATTGATATGGATTTTGTGCCCGGAAAGCTGCTTGCATATATTCAGATGGACTCTTCATACTTGAAAGCATTAAAACTGCTGACCAAGGTTTTACCGTCACACCAGTTGTTAATTGCCCCACACTCAAAGTAATTGTCTTATCATACTTAGCAATTGCTGCTTGCACCTTATCAAAGGATTTGATATTAGCCTGATCAAGATCAGCTTCACTCAACTGATCATCATCTAGCTTACCATCACCGGCTGCTAAAACTATTTCATATTCACTAAAAACAGGGTACTTCTTTAATTTCTTAGCCAATGCTTTAGCACTGTCTACCCGATTTAATAGCCAGAAAGTATGTGCTAACTCTTCACGTAATTCTGGTGTTGAAAATGGATACTTTTCGCCAGTTGTTAGTGAATCTAAGAATTTATCAACCGCTTCATCATAAACAAACCTGCCATTTTGCACTTTAAAGAACTCATTCAAATCAAAGGCTGGATCAGCTTTATCACCATCATCCAAAATACTTCCTTGCTTTAACGTGTCTTTCATCATTTCAGATAATTGGTAGGTATACATGTTTAAGCGTGGCATGGTTCCATATGGGTTACTACTACCTGCTACATCTTCATTCCAATCAAGTTTAGCTTGTTGTTCATCGGCATATGACCAATTATAAATCTGATCGGCCGCAAATTTACCCAGGGCTAAAGCCTTAAAAGGTGTACCTGTTAGGTGCAAAGTGTACTTACGCTTAATCTTGTCAAAGGCCTTATCAGTCTTATAAGTATCAACACCTTCATGAGCTTCATCGATAATTAGTAAGTCCCATTCTAATTTTCGAATCCACTCTAATTTTTTATGACTCCCACCAAAATACAGCGAGCCTTTTAGGCCTTGAAGGCTTTCAAAAGCTACTTGACCAATATCACCAATATCCTGTCTTATAAGATCACGTAATTCTTTTTGCGAAAGTACCGGCCGGTTCTTTAATGCATCTGTTTCACTAACAAATTTAAGATTAGTTTGCCAAGCAATAAATTTATCAAAGTCATCAAACCAAGAATTAGCGATGCTAGGCCGGTTAGTAACAACCAACACATTTTGCATCTGCATCTTTCTAACCAAATCATAAGTTGTTAGCGTCTTGCCGAATCTTGGCTTAGCATTCCATAAAAATTCGCTTCCTTCACCATGCCTGAGAAAGTATGCGATGGTTTGATCGACTGCTTTTTGTTGTTCCTTACGTAATTCATACTGCGTTCCTTCAACACTACCTTGAATATCGCTAAAATCACGTTCAGCAAATTTGTAGAAATATTGATGGGCTGTATCACCATCAATGTGGAACCACTCCGTTTCAGGTTTGCGTTCAATTTTTCGCTTTTGGGTTAAGTATCTATGAAATTCATGATCAGTAAAGGTTTCATCAGAACCATCCTGATAACGCGCATTGCCTTTCCACAACAAATTGATTTTCGCATCAACTGTATGGCTTTGTTGTTTGATCCGCTCTTCAACAGATTGTTTCTCAGTGTAACCAATTTTAGTCCAGCCATCATGTGAAATATCGTTAGGTGTTGTGTAGGCGTAAATCATTGGGATGATGCGTTTAAATGGTTTAATCTTAGGCGTAGCCATCTAATCCATCTCCTTTACATGAGTTTCAATGAAGTTCATTTCTTCTTCAGAAAGTCCGTATTTTTTGTATAATTGTTGATCAATTTCCGGGATTGACTTGGTCCAATCAATATCGGAAGCTGCGGAGAAATCCTGAAGAGGAATCATTCCCCAAACTGGTCTATTTCCAATTTGAGTTAGTTTCAACATTCCAAGCATTGCTCTTAAGAATTTTGTTTTAACATATTTTTTAAGATTCTCTGCCTCAACAGAAGTGCTAAAGTTTCCAATACTGATAAAAGTTTCCGTATTAGCCATATGTGGTTCCCCGATTATCAGTTCAGGTAGAGCTTCACCAAAGGCACCTCTCCCAGTTGCCTGTGGAATCAACACTTTAAAAGATTCGATATTTTCAGGGCTATTTATATAATCACGTCTTATATATTTCCAACAACGTTTATTATTTTCTCGCCCAATAATCTTAACATAGTCATTTTCATCAGAAGGCTTTTCATCATAAAAAATGAAAGGCAATCTTTCAAAAATATTTGATGCCATATCGTAAGCATGACCCTTACTTAAATTATCAATTGCGTTGGGGTAATCCTTATGAATTAAATCCGTCAATCTGTATGCTGTACGTGAATATACAATTTCAATCAAACTGATGAATTTAGGTTGCTCGACAACCTTTTTCATTATTTCGTTTAATTCTGAATACTGAGTAAACACTTTGATTGCCCCAAAGTCTTTAGAATTATCGTGGTAAGTAACTGCAATACCACCTTTTATATCAACATTTTCAAACACTTTTTTACTTTCAGATTCATAATAAATAACCTTAAGATATGGGTCATTAAGCATTTTTTTATTCCACTTTTTTGGTGTTGACCCTGCATTAAACAGAAAACGAGCCGGATGGATAAGTTCAACTTTTTTTCCCCACCTCATACGCTTCATCGATAAACAAATTATAAATAGGAGAAGCATAATTCTTTTTAGACGATTCAATGTCCGTTGACTTTTGCTCCTCTTGGTAAGGTGGATTACCAATCACAACGTCGAATTTAAATTGATCTTTTTCAGTCATTTACCTTTTCCTCCTTATATACCTTGGTTACCGGGCACACCTTATACTTGTTTTCTAGATTATTATCTTCAACATCAAATAGGCTTAATTGGCCGGATTCTGCATTGATGTCTTCAACATCACCATTATTAAAAAGTGATTTATAGGTGAAAACTTCTCGCCGCACCTTTTCTTCTACCGGTATCCAATGACTAAACTCTATTAGTTGCCCTTGATTATTCACGTATTCTAATGTATTTCCTTGAACAATATTTACTTCAATTATATATTTGGCCGCTTTGTATAAATCGCTATTCATGCTTAAGTGTTGTTGCATTTTAGCTTGATGATGATTAACAAATATCTCTATCATTGCTGCTCTGGCTTTCATTAGATTATCCACCAATAACTCTATTCCATAGATACTCATTAGTGCCCACAAAGCATTTTCTTTCCAATTAGTCTTATTAGAAATCTCATCTACATAATTTAACTTCTGATGAAGTATTTCCTTTAAAAAAGCTCCTTCGCCAGCACTTGGTTCTAGAAAAGTTGCATGTAGATCGTTGATTTTTTTTGAATCGCCGGCTCTGCTAGCATCTTTAAAACCATCCATTTAGGGGTAAATACTTCACCATGATGCTGAACTCGCTCTTTAGTCTTGATCAATTTTCCATCTTCAGTTGTTACCAACTCAAAATTTTCTTCACGATTCAAATCATATTTTTTTGCATCAAACAAGCTGATCTCCTGTTCCAACAATGTCACTCCTTCCGACCAATTCTGCTGAACTATTTTTTCCGTTCCAATACCGTTACCGTCTCAACGTGTGCTGTTTGTGGGAACTGATCGACTGGCAAGATCGGTTGGGTCACATCATATCCAAGTTCCATGAAACTTTGCAGATCACGGACTAAAGTTGCTGGATTACAGCTGACATAAACGATCTTTTGTGGTTGCATCTTAGTGGCACTTTCGATCAAACTTTGCGTCAAACCTTTGCGTGGTGGATCGACCATGATCACATCTGGCTTGATCCCCTGTTCTTGCCAAGTTGCCATCCAGTCTTCGGCATTGCCCACTTCAAATTCCAAATTATCCAAGTTGTTTAACGCCGCATTTTTCTTGGCATCCGCGATCGCAGCTTCAACGATCTCGACCCCATACACTTTTTTAGCATGCTTTGCCATAGATAATGAGATCGTCCCAATACCACAGTAAGCATCAATAACGGTCTCATTTCCGGTCAAGCCGGCACGCTTGATCGCCTCTTGATAAAGTTTTTCGGTTTGCGTTGGGTTGACTTGGTAAAATGATTTTGCTGAGATCTCAAATTTAAGTCCATTCAACTGATCTGTGATATATTCTTGGCCCGCTAATACCCGGGTCTTGTCACCCAAGATCACATTGGTCTGTTTAGAATTGATGTTTTGTTGCAAACTCACCACATCAGGACAAGCAGCCATGATCTCGGTCACGATCGCTTCTTTATTTGGTAGCTTATTGGTCCGCGTCACCAAAACGACCATCACTTCTTTAGAATAGTGTCCTCGCCGTACCATGATATGCCGTAAGATCCCGCTATGTATAACTTCATCATAAGCTGTCACTTGATATTTTTGTAAGATCGCCAACACTTTTTGGATCACTTCATCGATCCGCTTATCTTGGATCAAGAAGCCTGTTAGTGGCAAGAAATTATGGCTACCGCGCTTGAAAAAGCCAGCTGTCAATTTCCCATCAAGCTCACGGACTGGGACTTGGGCCTTGTTACGATAGGCATATGGTTCTGCCATCCCCAAAGTTTGTTCAACTGCTAGATCGGCTAGATGCGCCTTTTGCAATAAATCACTAACTAATTTTTGTTTGAATTTCAACTGAGCTGGATAAGCCAGGTGTTGTAATGGTGCGATCCCTGTTTGTGAATAAGCTTTGCCTTTCCCCGTCACCCGATCAGGACTGGTCGTTAAGCGTTCGATAACTTTAGCATAACCAAAATTTTTACCGACCTTTAACACATGGAGTTTAACTTTTTCACCAGGTAAAGCATCATCACAAAAAAGTGAATATCCGTCAACTTTAGCGACACCCATTCCTTGATAAGTCAGATCCACGATCTTCGCTTCTACTTTTTGATTTTTAACTACAGGTAATTTCCGTTTCATTACTTATCCTCACTTGTTTTAGTTTTACTTGTTCTTTTAAAAGCTGTCCTTAAATTAGGAAATTTCTTTTCTAAAAAATATGTACAAGCTAAGTTCGACACAGCCGAAAGTTCCCATAAATACCAAGTACTGCCCGTGCTAAAATACTTAAAGATAAAGAGGTCACGTTCAACTTCTTCTTGCAATTTTTCTAAAATCATTTGAAAGCCGATCCCATGCTCAGCTACAGCTTCTAACATGATCCCCACTAAAAAGACCAAAAACCAGCCAATATTATATGCTTTTCCTTTTTTGAGCAACTTGATCGGACGTCCATGTTTATCAAATCTAGTAGTTTCTTTGAGCTCTGCATCCCTTGTCTGATACCAACCTAAGCACACTGCAACTATGCATAAAGCACACATTATCCCTACATTTTTCCAATTCCAAGTAAAGTTAGCTAAAAACATCCAGAAAGCATAGAACGGTAACGTTACAGCCTCTAACCGACTTACCTTCTCAAACTTGAACGCTTTAGAGCACATATACCCAACTGCAAGCAGTAAAATCAAATAAAATTTCATCATCAAACTTCTTTCTTTATCATTATTATCTATTCTACCAAGTCCGGGAACACAAAAAAAGTGGCAAAGCGCCACCATTTTTTATTATTCAGCTACATACTCAAAACGCTTGATCCCACTAAAGTTCCCCGCATAAGTCATTTTTGCTTGTAGATCTGTTAACAATAAGACTAAAGTTGTTCCCGGATACGCCTTGACCCGCTCTAATTCGACTGGGTCACCGGTTACTGCTTCTCCCTTTGTCAGCTTTTGTCCGTTCACTTTGAGCTTACCTTCCATTACATATAGCCAGGGTCTATATCCCATTAGATTTGGTAAAGTTGTTTTAGTTTGCTTATCAAAATGAGCATTATAGAGATAAGTTGCTTCTCTGATCGTCAAAGGACTAGCCGTATTTTTTGGACCTGCTAACAAATTCCAAGCACCATCACGCGTGATCTTGCGGTCAAAAAATTGCACGTTGGGACTCAGATATTGTTCACGTGGACGAATAAAAATCTGTAACATCTCTACATCCTCATCTGGCGTGGATTCTTGATGTCAAAAGCTTTTACGTCCATTATTGACCGCTTGTTCTTTACGAAAGATCTGCATCTTTTTCATCCCTTCATAGCTAATTTTAACAGTTTTAAAAGTTGCTTTTGGTCGTTTGAATTTAATCCAGCTAATGCCTCAGCATGGGCAGCCTCTAATTTAGGTGTTACCATCGAATATAGCTTACTTCCACGTTCAGCTACAAATAGTTGCTTTGTCTTTCCAACTTGTTTTCGCGTTATCAGCTCTAATTTCTCCATCTTTGTGATGATTTGAGTGATATTTCCCTTAGTCACGATCAAAGTTGTCGCCAATTCTTTTTGTGTACAACCAGCATGATTATATAAATGATTCAAAATATCATATTGTGCGTTGGTTATCCCGGCTTGCTGTAAGACTTCTGCACTGTTTGCCAAAAGTTGCCGTTGTAACTGACTAATACGCATAAAGATCAAACTTTCTCGATTCATCTTACCACTTCCTTACAATTCAATTAGTAAGTTTATATATAAACTATGATCTTGTCAAGTAAAAAAGAGTGGCGCACCACTCTTAAGCTTTATCATGTTGTTGATGCCACGCCTTGATCTGTTCTAAGCGTTGTTTGAAACGGATCTCGTTTCCCTGCTCAGTTGGTAAATAATAAGTATGTCCCACTAAATTATCCGGCATCGTTTGCATTGTAGTCAGTTTGTCTTTAGCAAAATGAGCTAACTCATAACCTTTACCATAGCCTAATTCTTTCATCAGCTTGGTCGTCCCATTTCTGATCTGCAGGGGTACAGGTTCATTTAAAGTCTGTTTGACATCTTTAGCGACTCTTGTAGTTGCTTTATAGACGGCATTAGATTTAGGTGCCAAAGATAGATAGATCACCGCTTGGGTCAAATGCACATTGCATTCGGGCATTCCGATAAATTGACACGTTTGAAAAACATTGACCACTAGATTCAAAGCATTGTTGTCAGCTAAGCCGATATCTTCACTGGCAAACCGCAACAAGCGTCGGGCAATATACAAAGGATCTTCACCACCAGCTAACATCCGATTCAACCAATAGATCGCTGCATCAACATCGCTATTACGCATGGATTTATGCAGCGCTGAGATCAAGTCATAATGATCTTCACCGTTCTTATCATATTTGAGCGTCTTTTCCCCTAAAACTTGACTTAACAGATCATCGCTCAGTTCTAAAGTTCCATCTTGGCTGACATTTCCATTATCAACTAACATCTCCAAGGTATTCAAAGCATTTCGCGCATCCCCATCACTAAAGATCGCGATCTGTTCTAATAATGTCTTTGAGGCGGTGAGCTCTTTTTCAAATCCTTCTCGACAAGCACGATCCAATAATTCAACTAATTGTTCTTTCGTCAGTTGCTTTAAGACAAAGACTTTCAATCTGGATAAGAGCGCTGAATTGATCTCAAAAGATGGATTCTCTGTCGTTGCCCCGATCAAAACGATACTTCCATTTTCCACAAATGGGAGGAAAGCATCCTGTTGCGCCTTATTGAAACGATGGATCTCGTCTACGAAAACGATCGTCTTTTGGCCATAAGCAGTATTAGCTTCGGCTTCTTGCATGATCTTTTTGATCTCTTTGATCCCACTTGTGACCGCACTAAATGAGATAAAACCGGCTTTAGTCTGCTTAGCGATAACTTGAGCCAACGTCGTCTTCCCCACACCGGGAGGGCCCCATAAGATCATCGAAGTCACTCGATCTTGCGTGATCAATTCTCGTAAGATCTTACCTGGTCCCAATAAATGCGTCTGTCCGAAAACTTGATCTAAATTCTCTGGTCGTAAACGACTAGCTAGCGGTTCATTAGCTTGGTCCTCAAAGATCGATCCTTGTTGCATGCTCTCACCTCCGTTTATCTATCGTTTCCATTCTATCACACCGAACATTAGTTTGTAAAAATAAAATCAAAATACTTGTTCTAACAAAAAAGCAGCCAGTTACCTAGCTGCCTAATTGATTTTTTCATAGGTCTGAAGCCCAAAGTACCTTGACCTATTGACTTATGATCAATAATGATTTGATCGCTTCACGTTTATCCATAGCTTCATAAGCGGCTTGGACATCATCCAATGTGAAACGTTTGGTAAAGACCTTACCCGGTTCGATCTTGCCCTCTAAGACTGCCGCTAATAGTACGGCTCGATCATGAGTCGTGACCGAAGCGAGCCCACCGCGTAAACCGATATTTTTCCAAAATAGTTGATTAGAGCTTGGTTCAGTTTGCGGAACGCCTACACGACCGATCACTGCACCTGGACGAGCTACTTGCCCGGCTTGTTCGATCGCTGAAGTTGCCCCTACACATTCTAAAACAGCATCTGCACCCGCACTATCTGTCAATTCTAGTACTTTTTGAACTGCCATATCGCCACGCTCAGAAACGATATCAGTCGCTCCAAATTCACGGACTAATTTAGCTCGATCTTCATGGTGGCTCAAACTGATGATCCGCTTAGCCCCACGTAATTTGGCACCGATAACGCCACAAAGTCCAACAGCTCCATCACCGATCACAACAACAGTATCACCGGCTTTGACTTCAGCCGTAAAAGCAGCGTGATAGCCAGTTGCCATGACATCAGATAAAGTTAAAAGAGAATTCAACTGGTCATCAGTATAATCAGCTGGTTGACCAGGGATCTTGACTAGGCCCCAATCAGCGTTATAATACCGCAAATATTGACCTTGATAGCCCCCATTACCGCCGGCTTCTTGATTTAAACAGTTACCATCAAAGCCTGCTTGACATGCCGCACAGTACCCACAACCATGGGTAAAGGGGACGATCACGAAATCACCAACTTTGACATTTTTTACATCTACTCCAACTTCAGCAACGAGCCCGATCGCCTCATGACCAACTAAACTGTTAGCTTGACGTTTAGAGATCCCGCGATACCACCAAAGATCTGAACCACAGACACAAGCACGCACGATCTTGATGATCGCATCAGTTGATTTTTGAAGTGTTGGTTTTTCGACTTCCGTAACTTCCATTTTGCCTAGTTCTACAAAGATTGCCGCTTTCATCCTATCTACCCCTCTCATTAATACACTAGACGCTCACTGCCCTCAGTCTTAGGGTCAGCGATGCCCACACTATCATTGACTAAAAATTTTGGATCAGCAATGATCCTTAAGACCACATCCGCAATACTCTTACGCGAACCTGAAACACCGAGATAAGTTTCATCTTTATGAGTGATCTCATAAGCCACTTCACGATCATTTAACCATGGGAGCCGTAAAGTCGTATAGTCTAGACCTGATCTTGCCAACAGCTTATCAGAAATTTCAGCTGATTCCAAGCCAGGTGCAACCATCTCTTTGTTCTAACGCCCAAATTCACCTAAAACTTCATCATAGATCCCTAAAATGTTGGTAAAGACGCCCCGCTTAACACCTGTTTCTTTCATCGCCTCGATCACATATTTAGTTTGATGGTTATCACTAGTATGATCGACCACGCCTACAAAGACTAGATTTTGACCCAAAATAGCTTGTTTGACATCAGCATAATTATTCAAACTGCCTTCGATCAACGTCACACGGTCATTATCTTCTAAAGCTGCCAAACGTTTTTTATCGCGTAAAAATAACGTCAACTCAACATCAGAAAATTCTGGTTCAGTTAAGACACGTTCCTCAACTAAACGCGAAATTTGTCCATTAGCTGCCATGATCAATACTTTTTTCATTTTTCTATTACCTCTTTTGCCCATGTTAAAATATCTTTTTTGTCATCCAAAAACTTCTCTCATTTTACTTTTGAGCATATTATGCTTCCACTTATTTACAAGAATAACTATAAACCCTGAAGTGAACTATAAGGCAAGTAGAAATTTAGATAAAAAAACTCGCTGCTCCATCTTGGAACAACGAGTTCTTAACTACTTATCTAATTTGATATTGTCAGATTCATCGAGTTCTTGGACACCATCAACAAAGTTTTTCTTGGCTTCGTCCATATCTTCATCTTCTTTGACTTCCGTGATCGCCCGTTCTGGGATCTCTTGGGTATTAGCAAAGATCTCAATGTGACGTTTCAAGTTCTTGAATTTCATCGGTGCATCCCCACCGTATTCACCATCGATGTTGATCATCATTTTTTCGTCGACTGGTTTAGCGACCAACTTAGATGTTTTAACATAGAGGATATTAGCGTCGTTGATGTGTTTACCACCGTTTAAGACCATTGTGATCAAACGCATCATTTCTAACAGATTGCTCGTCTTGACCACGATCAAGGTAAATTTTCCGTCGTCTAAACTGGCGTCGGGCACGATCTGCTCAAAGCCACCAACTGAATTAGTCAAAGCTAAGAAAAACATCGATGCTTTTCCGTCATAAACCCCATCATCATATTCAAGGTGCATGTTGATCGGTTTGATCCGTGGCAACAATTCAGCCCCCTTAACTAGGTAAGCCAAATAGCCAAAGAGCGTCTTGAATTCAGATGGCACCGCATATGTCAATTCACTCAAGAGACCACCAGCTGCAATGTTGACAAAATATTTGTCATTAGCCCGCCCGATATCCATCTTGACCGTTTTACCATTGGCGATAACTTTAGCTGCTTCGATCGGACTTTCCCGTGGTATCTTTAAAGCACGCGCATAGTCATTAGTTGTACCGGCGGGAATGATCCCCAACTTTGGCCGATGCTTTAGAGGGGCGATCCCATTAACGACTTCATTGATCGTGCCATCACCACCAGCAGCAATGATCAAGTTAAAGCCTGCTTGAGCTGCTCGTTTAGCTTCATTTTGAGCAGAATTAGGTTCAGGCGTCGTTGCAAAGGCACTCGTTTCATAACCAGCACGTTCTAAAATATTTAAGATCTCAACTAGATCATTTTTTAAAGCTTCACGTCCAGATGTCGGATTATAAATAATTCGGCAACGCTTTTGCATAATTATTCCCTCATGGCGCAGTTTGCGTCTATCTTTCCTTTAAACTTGCCATCAACAATTTATTAACAACTTTAGGGTTAGCTTTACCATGGGTCTGTTTCATGATGTTACCCACTAAGAAGCCAACCGCACGATCTTTACCATTCTTAAAGTCTTCGATCGATTGTTCGTTGTTGTCCAATACTTCATCGATGATCGGTTGCAATTTAGCTGGGTCAGATAATTGTACCATGCCTTTTTCTTCGACCCATGCTTTTGGTTCGGTATCATTTTTGATGATCTCTTTAAAGACCTTCTTAGCGATCTTAGATGAGATCGTTTCATCTTGAATCAACTTGATCATGGTTGCCAAATGTTCTGGGGTCAATGCCGTTTGACCTAACTCAACTTTTTGAGCATTCAAATAAGCACTAACTTCACCCATCAACCAGTTAGCAGCTAATTTAGCATCCGCTCCAGCAGCTACAGTTGCTTCATAGAAATCAGACATTTCTTTTGTTTGCGTCAAGACGCCCGCATCATATTCAGTAATGCCCCAGTCGTTGACATAGCGTTTACGACGAACGTCAGGCATTTCTGGGATCGAACCTTTGACTTCAGCGACCCATTCATCAGAAATATGGATCGGTGGTAGATCAGGTTCTGGGAAGTAACGGTAATCGCTCTTACCTTCTTTGACACGCATCAAGATCGTTTCACCACTTGGTTCATCAAAACGCCGTGTTTCTTGTTGGATCTCACCACCAGCCATCAAGACACGTTCTTGACGCTTAGCTTCATATTCCAAACCTTTTTTCACGTGTTCAAAGGAGTTTAAGTTCTTCATTTCCGTCTTAGTCCCAAACTTAGTTGAACCGATCGGACGAACTGAGATGTTAACGTCAGCCCGCATTGAACCTTCTTCCATCTTCACATCGGATACGCCGGTAAATTGAATGATCTGACGTAAACGTGTCAAGTATGCGTAAGCTTCTTCTGGAGAAGCGATATCTGGTTTAGAGACGATCTCGATCAATGGTGTGCCTTGACGGTTCAAGTCAACATAAGAGTAGCCGTCCGGATTATGCGTGTTTTTACCCGCATCTTCTTCGACGTGCATTTCTTCGATCCCGATCTTCTTTTTAGTTCCATCTTCAAGTTCGATCTCAAGCCAACCATCGTGTCCGATCGGTGTTTGAGCTTGGGTGATCTGGTATGCTTTTGGATTATCTGGATAGAAGTAGTTCTTACGGTCAAAGTGGATATCCCGTGTGATCTCACAGTTAAGTGCTAAAGCAGCACGCATCCCGTATTCCAAAGCGCCCTTGTTCAATTGTGGCAAGACCCCAGGATAGCCCCAATCGATAACATTAGTATTCGTATTTGGTTCTGCCCCGTAAACTACTGGTGCGGGAGAATAAGCCTTGGAGTTTGTCTTCATTTCAATGTGGACTTCAAGCCCGATTGTTGTTTCAAAGTTCATTAGTTTTGACCCCCGATCGTTGGAACTTGTTTATGGAAGTCGGTTGCTTGTTCAAAAGCATAGCCCGCTTTATACATCGTATCTTCTCTAAATTGTGGTGCGATCAATTGCATCCCGATCGGCAAACCGTTAGAGAAACCAGCTGGAAGTGACATCCCTGGTAGACCAGCTAAGTTTACCGGGATCGTCAAGATATCATTCATGTACATCGTGATCGGATCATTGATCTCATCACCGATCCCATAAGCTGTTGTTGGTGCAGTTGGTCCTAAGATCAAGTCATAGTCGTTAAAGACTTTCGCAAAATCTTGGCAGATCAAGGTTCTAACTTGAGCAGCTTTCTTGAAGAAGGCATCATAAGTCCCAGCGGAAAGTGAGAATGTCCCTAACATGATCCGGCGTTTAACTTCATCGCCAAAGCCTTCCGAGCGTGAACGAACATAAACGTCTTCTAAGTTCTTAACATCTTGGGCTCTAAAGCCGTAGCGGATCCCATCAAAACGTTGTAAGTTAGATGAAGCTTCAGAAGAGGCAATGATGTAGTATACTTGTACCCCATACTTGCTGTGTGGCAAGGAAACTTCATCAACGGTCGCACCCAAGCTTTCAAATGTCTTGATCGCTTCTTTGATCGCTTCTTTAACATCTTCAGCAACACCTTCACCAAAGTATTCTTTTGGCACGGCGATCTTCATACCCTTGATATCACCATCTAAGCCTTGGGTAAAGTCAGGAACTTCACGGTTAGAGCTGGTAAAATCACGGCTATCATGACCGCTGATCGCATTTAGGACATAGGCATTGTCTTTGACTGTGCGTGTCAATGGTCCGATCTGATCTAAGCTAGAAGCAAAAGCGATCAAGCCGTAACGAGATACACGACCATAAGTAGGTTTGACCCCAACGATACCATTATATGCTGCTGGTTGACGGATCGAACCACCGGTATCTGAACCTAGGGCAGCTAAAACTTGGCCCGAAGCAACAGCGGCTGCTGAACCACCAGAAGAGCCACCAGGGACTTTAGTTTGATCCCAAGCATTCTTAGTTACCTTAAAGGCTGAACTTTCAGTCGAACCACCCATAGCAAATTCATCCATGTTGACTTTACCCACATTGATCATTTGAGCAGCAGCTAATTTTTCCATAACTGTTGCATCATAGATCGGGTCAAAGTTTTCTAACATCTTGCTGGCAGCCGTTGTCCGCAAGCCTTTTGTCACGATATTATCTTTGATCGCGATCGGGATCCCAGCTAAAACATTAGCTGGATCGATCCCATTTTGGTCAAGTTCTTTAGCTTGCTTCAAAGCAGCTTCTTCGTTTAAAGCTAGGAAAGCAGCGATCTGTTGATCACGGTCTTTGATCGTCTTGAAAGTATCTTTCGTTAACTCCTCCACGCTCAAATCTTTGTTGACCAATTTTTCATGTAAACTGGTCAGATCAGTTGTAAAATAATCCATGGGCTAGCCTTCCTCGCTTTCATCAATAATTGCTGGCACTTTGATAAAGCCATCTTTTCTTTCAGGTACATTTTCCATCAACAATTCACGGTCGGTCCCCTTAACTGCGATATCTTCTCGCATCACATTAAAGGCATCCGTCACAGTTGTCGTTACCGGTACATCTGTCGTATCGACTTCACTCAATTGTTGTACCATATTGATGATTTGGTCCATTTGACCGGTGAATTTTTGTAATTCTGCATCGCTAAATTCAAGCTTTGCCAAACTTGCAACGTGCTTTACTTCATTTGCGCTGATCGCCATCTTCATCCTTCTTTCTTGCATATCTGCTTAATATTTTAGCATAGATCTGCTGACTTTTTTATAGTCGATTTTATTCTAATCATCAAAGACGTGGGCATAGAAGTTACCACTATCTTTTTCGCGAGCTAGAAAGGCTTGAACTTCACCATCTGAGCCTTTGATCGTGATATCGATCGGAATATCACCCGGCAAGTAGGTCTTTGCCATCTGAGAAACAAACTGCGTAAAGCTTCTGATCTCAGTTTCACTGTAAAATTGGGTCGTGATCTTAACGTGCAGTTCTTGGAGTGACTTATTCTTATACTTGGCTTGAGCCGTTACCCCAGCTAAGTTAGGGAAAAAGCTTTGCGTCTTATTTTTGAAAGCATTGAAGGAACTTTCATCATTATCGTTGACCGCACCATTTTCTGCTGTTGATGGCAAGACTGAGGTTTGGAGATTAGTTTCCTTCCAACTCCCCAAAGTATCACCATCACTCACACTATAAGCATAGAAAGTTCCCCCGACCAAACTATCATTAGGCGCTTGTTCATACATACAGATCAAGATCGGTACATCTGATGCACCATCGAGTTTTCTGACCCGCTTCAAGACTTCAGCTGCGGCTTTTTTACCCTCTTCTTCCATTTTTTCCTTGGAGATATTAGTGGTGTACATCGCACCATACTGTTCTTTTTGGTAATAATCCTTACGATTCATTCCGATACCGATCGTGATCCCAGCTAATTCCAGTTTGCCATCGGTCTCTTTCATGTAATCTTGTTCTTCGATCTGTTGGATATAGATCGGATTGCGCTTGTCTGCGTCTTTTTCGCCATTATCTTCAGGATTTAGACCAGTCGGGTTATCCTTTGACTTACGCCCGAGCCAATCTTGAACCGTGCCTTTGGTCAACAATTGGCCTTCGCGGAAAATGTAATCTTTGGTGGGAAATTCCTCTTTAGATAAAGTTGTCATGCCACTTTCAAAACTCTTTAAATTCAACATATTTTCTGAATTTTGAACGATCCCGACACCACGAGCCTTACTCGTTAAATAACGTCCATTTTCGATCACACCTTGATAATCGGAGGTATCTACTTGACCCGTAGTTTGGTAACCCTTTTTGGATTGTTGCGTTGATTGCGTGACTGAATTGCCAGAGCCACTGCTTCCTAAATTACCACAGGCTGAAAGTAACATGGTACCTGCACATAAGCTAACTAATGCTAAATACTTCTTTCTCATCAATTGCCTCCTGTTTGCCGTAAAAATTCATCTTCATCAATAATTTTTATTCCTAATTCTTGGGCCTTAGTCAATTTGCTACCAGCATCATGACCTGCAACTAAAAGGTCGGTCTTTTTCGAAACGCTCCCTGTTACTTTAGCACCATGCGCCTCTAAGATCTGTTTAGCTTCCGCTCGCTTGATCTTGTCGAGTTTTCCCGTTAAAACTACGGTCAGACCATTCAATGGATCATCGGCTGTTTGCTCGGCTAGCTCTTCAGCGCTCTGACCTAGGAAAGTCAAATTAACTCCAGCTGCAGTAAATTCTTCCAATAATAGGTCAACTTGTTCATTTTCAAAATATGTCACCACAGCATCCGCGATCGTTTCGCCGATCGAGTCAAGTTCTACGATCTCTGCTACCGTTGCTTTCTTTAAAGCTTGGATCGTCTTAAAGTGTTGGGCTAAGATAAATGCCGCTTTGGCCCCCACATGCCGGATCCCCAAGCCAAAAAGTAACCGTTCTAATGAGTTAGCTTTGCTCTGTTCGATCGCTTGTAACAAATTATTGGCTGATTTTTCTTTGAATTTATCTAACGTCAATAATTCATCAAAGGTCAAATTATATAGCCCCGCCGCATCTTTGATCAATTTCTTGTCGAAGAGTTGTTCAATGATCCGTGGCCCTAACCCATCTATGTTCATCGCATTTCGCGACGCAAAGTGCGTCAGACTTTCTTTTAATAAGGCTGGGCACTGCGGATTGATACACCGCAACGCAACTTCGTCATCCAAATGAACCAGTTTTGCGCCACATTCAGGACATTCTGTCGGTATCGTATAAGGTTGACTTGAAGCTGGACGTTTAGCCAACACAACTTCTGAGATCTCTGGAATAATGTCGCCTGCTTTGTGTAATTTGACAGTATCACCGAGGCGGATGTCTTTTTGTTGCAAATAATCAGGATTGTGTAAAGAAGCTCTTGAAACCACGGTCCCCGCTAAAGTCACTGGATCCATCACGGCCGTTGGTGTCACCACTCCAGTCCGTCCCACCGTCCATTCGATCTCACGGACGATCGTTTCTTGTTCGTCTGGTGGAAATTTATAAGCGATCGCCCAACGCGGAACTTTGACCGTATTTCCAACTTCGGCGTGGATCGCAAACGGATCAGCTTTGATCACGATCCCATCGATCTCATAAGCTAGTTGTGCCCGTTTAGCCTGATATTTATCAATATAGTCATCGATCTCAGCCATTTCACTCGCTACGATCGCTTCTTCATTGACTTTGAAGCCCCATGCTTTTAATTGAGCTAAAGCCTGACTTTGGGTCGCGACCCCAAATTTTTCGGGCTCCATCAAATAATACATAAAGACACTTAAATTACGCTTGGCTGTTTCTTTGGTATCTAATTGCCGCAATGAACCAGCTGCAGCATTTCTTGGGTTAGCAAAGACTGTTTGGCCCTGTTCTTCGCGCGCCTTATTCAATTTTAGAAATGACTCTTTTGGCATATAGCATTCGCCCCGGACTTCAACGTCGATCGGTTCACTTAAACGCAAAGGGATCGCCTTGATCGTTTTTAAGTTTTCCGTGATATCTTCACCGATGATCCCGTTGCCACGGGTCGAACCTTTGACAAAGACACCTTTTTCGTAGACCAATGAGATCGCTAAGCCGTCGATCTTTAATTCACAGCTATAAGCAAAAGTCTTGGCTACATTTTCCTCTAGTTTGGTTTTGAATTCGGCTAGTTCTGCTTTTGAAAAAACATCGCCTAGTGAAAGCATCGGAATCTCATGTTCGACCTTTTCAAAGCCACTTAAAACTTGACCGCCGACACGTCTAGTAGGTGAATCATCAGTTACGAGCTCAGGATACTTAGTTTCAAGTTCGACCAAACGTTGATAGGTAGCGTCATAGACATGATCTTCCACTGTTGGTCGATCTAACACATAGTATTCATGGCTCCATTTGTTCAATTGAGCACGTAGATCTTTGACCTCTTCTAAAGTCTTTGCTTCCATCTCTTTTACCTCTTTTTAAATCTTAGTGATCGGTGCAAAGGCCGCTAATAGTCGCTTGATCCCTTGGCCAGCAAAGGCGATATCAAGTTCGATATCTCCACCACTACCACTGACCTTGACCACAGTCCCTGTACCCCAGGCTTTATGGGAGACCTTATCACCGATATTCCATTGTTTCTTTTCAGCCCCAGTTCCTTGGCTTTTTTCGACAGTTCCAGCTGGTTTGCGGTAAACTGGCTTCTTAGCAAAAGGAACATCGACTTTGGTTTTTGGTTGATAATCAGCTAAAGTTTCGTTATCACTTTGCAACAATTCATCGGAGATCTCACTGATAAAGCGGGAAACTTGGTTGCTCTGGCGCCGTCCATAGAGCATCCGCGAGAAGGCATTTGATAAGTAGAGTTCTTCTTCAGCCCGGGTGATCCCAACATAGGCCAAGCGCCGTTCTTCTTCGAGCTCACTTTCATCCATCACAGCTCGGCCTAACGGGAAGATCCCTTCTTCTAAGCCCATCAAAAAGACTGTTGGAAATTCCAGACCCTTAGCGGCGTGCAATGTCATCAAGGTCACTTCATCTGGATCTTCATCAACGCTATCTTGATCAGAAACCAAAGCTAGGTCAGCTAAGAAATCAACGAACGGATCGCTATTTTCTTCTTCTGGTTCCCAGTTTTCATCAAATTGCTTTGTTACAGACATGAATTCTTCTAAGTTTTCTAGGCGACTTTGATCTTCGAGCGTATTTTTAGCTTGTAAGCTTTGTTTATAGCCCGATTCATCTAAAATGATCTCCGTCAACTCAGTGATATTCTTAGTTTTCTCCAATTCATTGAAGCGCCGGATCAACTTAGCGAAACTTTCTAATTGGGTAGCTGCCTTGCCACTTACGCCAGTCATAATGACGTTTTCTGCTGCTTCGATCAAGGAAAGACCGTTCATCTCAGCAAATGCTTGCAATTTAGCCAAACTAGTTGCCCCGATCCCCCGTTTAGGTTCATTAGCAACACGCGCAAAACTCAAGGAATCATTCGGATTGGCAGCTAAACGCAGATAAGCTAAAATATCCAAAATTTCCTTTCGATCGTAGAACCGGTGAGCCCCAACTAATTTATACGGGATATTAGCTTTGACAAATGTTTCTTCGATCACACGTGATTGGGCATTTGTGCGGTATAAGACAGCAAAATCGCCATAATGCTTACCTTCAGTGCGCATCTTTTGCTGGATCTGCTTAACGACATAAAAGGCTTCATCGTTGGCATTATCTGCACGATAATAATGGATCTTTTCGCCTTCTGCATTTTGTGTCCATAATGTTTTAGCTTTACGATTGATGTTATTTTCGATAACTTCATTAGCCGCTTGCAAGATCGTCTTAGTTGAACGATAATTTTGTTCCAACTTGATCACGGTCGCATCAGGATAATCTTCCTCAAAATTCATGATATTTTCCATATTAGCTCCACGCCAACCGTAAATACTTTGATCAGCATCCCCCACAACACATAGATTACGATATGTTTGAGCTAACATGCTGACCAATTGATATTGAGCTTCGTTAGTATCTTGGTATTCATCCACATGGATATAGTGAAATTTACGTTGATAAAATGCCAATGTTTCTGGTGATTCTTTAAATAACCGGATCGTTTGCATGATGAGATCATCAAAATCCAAAGCTTGATTATTTTGCAACTGCTTTTGGTATAATTCATAAGCATCACTTACCACCTGTGAAAATGGATCAGCTGCATCTTTTCTTAGTTCTGCTGGTGTCTTTAAATCATTTTTGGCGTTCGAGATCGCACTCAGAACGGCCCGGGGCTCGAATTTTTTAACGTCAACGTTTAAGTTATCCGCTAAAATGTGTTTCATCAAAGTCCGTTGCTCACTTGTGCTTGCGATCGTAAAATTGCGATCATAGCCGATCTTTTCAGCATCACGGCGTAAGATCCGGACACATAAAGCGTGGAAAGTCGAGACCCAAATATCTTCTGCACCTTCAGCGATCAACTTATTGATCCGCTCACGCATTTCCCGCGCTGCTTTGTTGGTGAAGGTGATCGCTAAAATATTCCAAGGATTTACATTTTTTTCTTCGATCAAGTAGGCTACACGGTGTGTCAAGACCCGTGTTTTCCCACTACCGGCACCGGCCATGATGAGTAGTGGACCTTCAGTGCAGGCTACAGCTTCTGCTTGCTTATCATTCATGCCATCTAATAAGTTTCTTGCTGTCAAAATTTTCAAATCCCCTCTAAAATTTTCAATCAATGCCTATTATAGCAAATATTACAGCCCTATTCTTTAAAATTACTTAAATCTTAGCAAACAAGATGTAAAAAGACGCCGATATAAATACCGTGCGTCTTAAAAAATACTATTCAACTATTTCATCATCAGCTGTGATCTCATCCCAGATCCCAGTTGCTTCGACTTGTTCCTTGGCATGTTTGCTCGAATCAGCGGTCACTAGAACATAGCCTTCAGCTTTAACGGGATGAAGCGATTTAGGATAACGGAAATAATTGTAATGCCAGTTATCCTTTAAGACCCATTGTGTCCGCAAAGCATCGGTATCCTTGGTCGCGATCATCACCATCTCAGTTGGTTTTACCAAGTTAGGTTTAGACAAAGGGATCTGTGCCAAGGCACGCAAATGTTGTTCAAACATCGAAACGTCGGTTGCCTTATCAAATACATAACCTGAAGCATATAATGCCGGAATGATCCGTTTGATATACAAAGCACCACTCTTAGTCAAGAAAAATTCTGCTTGTAAGACCCCAACATAATTCAGTTCTTTGACGATCTCAGCTGTCAAGCGCTTGACCTCAGCTGCAACTTCACCATCTAAAGCTACTGGTGCCAAGGTCGCATGTAAACGGTGTTCGCGATAATAATCTTCTGCGATCGGGAAATACGTCAAGTTACCGTCTTTATCTCGGGCTAAAGTCAGGGATAATTCCTTTTCATACGGGATCCATGACTCGAGAATATAGGTCCCTAGATCGATTATGTCCGCACACTTAGCAATGTCGGTTTGTTTTTTGATGATCTGTTTTCGGCACTTACCAAAACCTTTTTGGATCGGTTTTAAAATGCATGGATAACCGATCGAACTGACTGCTTGGTAAACATCATCTAAACTGACGATCGTAGCGTACGGTGCAACGTTGATATTGAGCTGTTCAAAGAAAGCCCGTTCTAATAAGCGGTCCTGCGTGATCTCCAACGTATCACTACCTTGGGGGACCCGCGTGAAGCGTTGCAAGAATTTGACCGCCTCAACATCAATGTTTTCTGAGGTATAAGTTACTAAGTCACACCGCTGTGCAAAATCTTGGAGCTTTGTTTTTTCGTTCAACTTACCGACCATTTTTACATCAGCTTCGGCTAACACGGGATTACTTTCGTCTGAACAATAAACGATCACAGTAAAGCCCATTTTCTTAGCCGCCCGTGCTAACATGATGCCGTTGGGATTGCCCCCGATGATCCCTAAAGTATCGCCTGGAAAAAGGATCTCTTGTTCCATTCTCTCACAACCTCTCGTATCACTAATACTTACTTTCTATTTTACCACATTACTCAGCAAGACAGTATTTTAACAATGTAAATTTTTAAAAATATATTTTGTGCCACCTAACAAAAAAAGTAGGCTATCACCTGCTTCACACATTATTTGTCTACATCTTCTAAAACACGCACTTGTTACTTGATATCTTTTTTAGCTAGTCCTGCTCTACCCTTGAAGGCCAAATTCAATAATACTGAACTTAAACTTGCCACCACGATCCCATTACCTAAGAATAGTTGAACTGCACGCGGTAGATTTTGGAAGATATTTGGATAGATCGACACGCCCAGACCTAAACCGATCGAAACCGCCACAACTAAGATATTTCGTTGGTCGGTAAAATCAACATTAGCTAAGATCCTGATTCCTTGCACACTGATCATCGCAAACATCACTAGCATCGCCCCACCTAAAACCGGTGTCGGGATCATCGTCGCTAACGCCCCCGCCTTAGGCAACAGCCCTAACAGCATCAAAAGTCCTGCTGACCAATAGATCGGACGCTTGGTCTTGATCCCTGAAAGCTCAAGCAAGCCAACATTTTGTGAAAATGTCGTATATGGGAAAGTATTGAAGATCCCACCTAAAATGACAGCCATCCCTTCAGCGCGATATCCAAGTTTGAGGTCTTTTTCGGTGATCTTTTTATTCAAAATATCCCCCAAAGCAAAATAAACACCCGTCGATTCGACCATGGAAACCAAAGCGATGATGATCATCGTAACTGAAGATGACCATTCAAAGTGAGGCATCCCAAAGTAAAAAGGCTGTGGTACGTGGAACCACGGTGCTTCATGTAATGGCGCCAAGGAAACTAGCCCCAGCGCTGCAGCTACTAAACTCCCGATCACTAATCCCAGTAAGACTGCGATTGAACTCAAAAAGCCCTTTGCAAAGACTTGGATCGCTAAAATCAAGATCACCGTCAAAAAGCCCAAAGTGATATTGGTAAGTGAACCAAAATCTTTAGCACTAGCATTACCACCACCGATATTTTGGATCGCGATCGGGATCAATGTCAGACCGATAACAGTGATCAACGTCCCTGTGACCACAGGTGGAAAGAGGCGTTTGACCTTCGAAAACTGGCCCGAGACTAGACAAACAAAGATCCCCGCCACAATGATCGCCCCATACATCGTCTGGATCGTAAATTGGCTTCCGATCATCTTTAACGGTTCGACAGCTTGGATCGCACACCCTAAAACAACGGGCAGGCCGATCCCAAAATAACGATTGCGCATAAGCTGAAGTAAAGTAGCTAACCCACACATAAAAATGTCGATCGAAACCAGGTAAGTCATCTGTTCGGTGTTAAAATTCAAGGCTGTCCCGATCAATAAGGGAACGGCCACCGCTCCAGAATACATCGCTAATAAATGCTGTAAACCTAGTAAAGCCGCCTGACTGTTATTTGCTTTTTTCATCGTGTTATTCCCCCACAAAGTGCACTTTATCGTCTTCAAAAGAAGCGATCCGCGCAAGTGATTCCAATCTTACCCCGCGCTCTTTGATCAATTTAGCCCCATCTTGGAACGATTTTTCAACAACTACCCCTGCTCCAACGATATGGGCACTAGCTTGGCGACAGATCTCAAGTAAGCCCAAGACTGCCTGCCCGTTAGCCAAGAAATCATCGATCACTAACACGCGGTCAGTTTCCGATAAAAATTTTTGGTCAACTGAGATCGTATTGGTCACCTTTTTAGTATATGAGTAGACCTCAGCCGCATAGACATCACTATCCAAGGTCGATGGCTTTTTCTTGCGCGCAAAGACCACTGGAACATCCATCACGAGTCCAGCCATGATAGCTGGTGCGATCCCTGAAGCTTCGACCGTCAAGATCTTTGTCACAGCCTCATCTTTGAATAAACGCTCAAATTCTTGGCCGATCTCATACATCAACTGTGGGTCGATCTGATGGTTCAAGAATTGATTGACCTTTAATACGTTTCCCGGTAAAACAACACCATCTTGTTTGATGCGTTCTTCTAATACTTTCAAGCTATAGCCCCCTAAAAATAATAAAGACCAGACTTTGGCAAAAACAAAAGTCTGGTCTCCTAACGTTTTTTTACTCATAGTCCAAGATTTACGGTCTTGGGTAGAAACTCGCCAACCAGATTATGGCATTATATAAGTAACCTGTAGCTAGAATAGCATAACTATTTTTCGTTTTCAAGCTCAAATATTCGGCTTTTACACCAAAATATCTGAAATGTATCATAAATCGTATTGATTTAAATTATACTGTTTGATCAAGGCAATCAACTTTTCGGCATAATTAGGATCAGTCGCGTAGCCTTGATTTGGTAAAGCCCACGCTGCTTGTTCATAATTTTTGGCTTGCAGTACTGGCCCATAATGATCGGTATTCCAGTCCGTTCCATCAACAAAAAGTTGTGTATGCGCCTTGACCGAATCTTCCCAACTGCCATAGACTGCAAAAGTATCCTTGATCGTAGTCCATTGGCCATCGACATATTCTTGCGTTGTCATCAAAGACCCGTTCGGATTTTTGATCCCAAATAAGTTATTGTACTTAGCAGAAAGTTCACTTTTGCCCCCATCAGACTCTAAGGCTGCTTGAGCTAAGGTGATACTTGCTAAAACACCATACTGGCGCTGTTCGGCTTGCGCGATCGGAGCAAGTTGCTTGATAAAATTTTGTTTAGCTTGTTCATCATTTGAAGTTGTCGCTTGCGGTGTCTCACTAGTAGCAAAATATTTATCTGCCATGCCCGTAAGAAATGTTACCGCTAGTAGCACTATAAAACCTAAAAAAAGTAACTGTGAGTAATTTTTCTTTTTTCGACGTGCCACAAAATACCGCCTTTCTTAAAAATCAAGAACCTACGCTTTTAATTTTCTCAGTAAAGAAAGCGAAACACTGGGGGCAATGATCGCTGCCAAAGCCGCTTCTGGTAACCCATTTGTTGCCACGACCCCCAATAGATATGGTAACAAGGCTGCTACATCCAAGGCATACATGGCTGGTGCTTGCCCTTGATAAAAGAGATAGATCTGGCCTAAAACTAACAATGTATTAGTCAATGACCCTAAAACGGCTGCGATACCTGCAGCTAAGATCTTTGAGGATAAGCGTTTAGATAACCACATAAATGTATAGCCTGCCACGACCCCGATCAAGATCCGAGGTAAAACAGAGACCAGTGGATTCGTAAAGACGATCGTTGCCAAGGGACTCGTCGGCCAAACAAAGGCGCGAATAAAGGTGATCGTGCCCCAGACTCCACCGACGATCGCACCATCTTTAGGTCCTAAAACGAGTGCAGCCACGATCACAGTGATATGGATGATCGTTAAATTAAGGGGGCCAAGTGGAATATAACCCAGAAATGGGATAAAATTTTGGATGATAATGATCGCTGTAAATAGCGCTAAAAAGGCGATCCGTTGCGTTTTTTTTCGTTGTTTCAAATTAAACTTCCTTTTTTATGATCTTCTTATAGATTATATTATCCTGCGTTAAATATTACAAAAGAAAAGTTCGCTGATCACTTGTAAGTTTATTTTAGTCAAATTTGGCTATGATGCAAGGAATTTTCCAAAAATTTAAAAAAGTCAGTTCTAATGCTTACAGCACTAAAACTGACTTTATATTACACTAAATAAATTGTAAGATCGCCATCAAGATCGGTACTACGACTACAAATAAAACAGTACTCATCACGACCACATCAGTCGCATATTTAACATCCCCATGAGCTTCCTTTGCCAAAATAGGTAAGACGGCTAACATTGGAGTTGCTGATTGAACAACTAATGTTTGACGCATCAATGTCGGTAAGTCGACCCCAAAACTTGCACCTGCTTTGATCAACAAGATCAACACGACTGGTGATAACACAAAACGACCTAATAATGCCAAAATCGAATCGCGTTCGAACCGGAAATTGTTCAAACCTGCATCACATAACACGATCCCGATATAGATCAAGGACAATGGTGTCACCAAAGCACCGACATAAGACAAGGTTTGTCCCATAAAACTTGGTACTGGGATCCCTAATAGCAACCACACGATCGCTACGATAAAACCAACGAGTGGCATTGGTAGAACTTTTTTCCAATTGATCTTATGAGCTTTCTTTTGACTCTTATCGACCGTTGGATCATCATTTGAGATCAAGTAGACCCCAAAAGCCCAAGTTGAAACGGTATTGATGATGTAATAGATCAAGAAATAACTCATCGCCTTTTCACCAAAAAGCGCATTGTTCAAAGGCATCCCGATAAAGATCGTATTTGCGTTAACGACCGCATTCATGAAGATCCCCCGACGACCCGGCTTGATCTTTAAGACTTTAACTGCTGACCAAGCGATCACATAACCAATGATCACACCTAAGGCTGGGAAAATAATACCTTTTCCTAAACCTAAGAGGCTTTCCCGAGTCAAGTGATCCATCACACCCATAAAGATCGAAGCTGGTAAAGCGATCTTAGTGATCAAAGATGCGATATTGCCACCAAATGAATCGGCAAACCAACCTGTTTTACGTAAAATATAACCAAGTGCCATGATCAATACGATCACAAGCACACTTGAGACGGAAGTTAAAAAAACTGCCATAATAATTCTCCTTTTTCTTCTACCAAAGATAAAAGACCAACAAGTGGCCTTTTATCAATTTATTAATATTTAGGTTCCCACTTCATATCAGCCACTGCCTTCTTAGCGTCTGTCACGCCAGCAAGGCCTTGATCGATCGCTGATTGTGCTACGACTTGAGCAACTGTTTGTGAGAATTCTTGTAACTTAGAAACTGGTGGTAACACTGCAGCACCTGGTTGATCTGGATCAACGATACCACCTAAAGCGTGGGCTGCATCGGCCAACATCTTTTCGTTTAAGATCTTAGCTTTAGCCGCGATCGCACCAAAACCAACACCTGGGTAGACCAAAGCATTGTTTGCTTGACCGATATTGTAAGTTACACCGTTATATTCGATATCACCAGCTGGGATACCTGTTGCAACTAAAGCACGACCATCTGTCCATTTCAAAAGATCTTCTGCTTTAGCTTCAGCCAAACGTGTTGGGTTAGACAATGGGAAGATCACTGGACGTTTCGTGTGAGCTGCCATTTCCTTAACGATACTTTCCGTGAATGTACCTGGTTGTGTCGAGGTCCCGATCATAACAGTTGGATGAACTGCTTTAACGACAGCTTCTAAGTTCGTTAACTCATCAGCATTCTCAAATTCTGAACGTTTGCGCACAAAAGCTTTTTGACCTGGAGTTAGATCTTCTGTATCTTCGAATAAAAGCCCTTGTTTATCGACTAAGTAGAAGTGCTTTTTAGCTTCTGTTTCGCTCAAGCCTTCGCGAACCAATTCATCAAATAACATATTGGCGATCCCGACACCAGCTGTCCCAGCACCGAAAGTCAAGAAGATCTGATCGGTGATCTTTTCTTTAGAAATATTCATCGCACCCAAGACACCAGCAAGCGAAATGATACCTGTTCCTTGGATATCGTCATTGAAGGTCAAGATCTTATCTTGATATTTTTCCAAGATGACCGCTGCATTCGAGCGTCCAAAGTCTTCAAAGTGCAGTAAGCTTTCAGGGAAGAGTTTTTCTGCTGCAGCAACAAACTTGTCGACCATTGCATGGTATTTTTCACCATAAACACGTGCATGGCGGTTACCAAGGTAAAGAGGATCATTCAATAGTTTTTCATTATTTGTTCCGGCATCAAGTGAAACTGGTAAAACTTGAGCTGGATCGATACCAGCAGCTGCTGTGTAGACCATCAATTTGCCGACTGCGATATCAACACCATTAACGCCCCAATCACCCATACCAAGGATACCCTCAGCATCAGTTACAACGATCAAACGAATGTCACGCCCGTCAGCCGCATTTCGCAAGGACTCTTCGATGCTGTCTTGGTCATCAACAGAAATAAAAGCTGCTTCTTGGGGACGCGTGAAGATTTCACTGTATTGTTCGATCGATTCAGCGATCACTGGATCATACACGATCGGCATAAATTCTACGATATGTTGTCCCATCAAATAGTAGAATAGTGTTCGATTCGTATTAAAGATCGTCATCAAGAATTGGCGTTGTTCTAATTGGCTTGATTTGCGCTTGAATTGACCGTAAGCTTGGTCTGCTTGTTCTTGTAAAGTTTGGACCTTAGCTGGTAAAGCACCTGTCAAACCAAGTTCTTTACGTTCTTTAACTGTAAAAGCTGTTCCTTTATTTAAAAAAGGATTATTTAAAATGTTCATTGTATCTGCCATGTTTATCGGCTCCTTTTTTACTAGATCTCAATTGATGTCACTCATTTTAAAACGGTGCGATTTTTATAGTCAACTTTGTGGTACACTATTAGTAAAATTAATATGAGCTTTTAAAAAGCTGTCAAATCAAGGATCTGAAGATGAATATTAGAGATTTTGAATATTTCCACCAATTAGTCAAAGAAAAAAATTTTTCCAAAGTTGCCCAGATATTCTCTGTTAGCCAACCAACGGTCACATTAGCGATCAAGCGGCTCGAAGAAGAATTTGAAACGACCTTTTTTATCCGGGATCGCTCACACAAAGAATTACTGGTCACCCCTAGTGGCTACCAATTTGATGCCCATTTAAAAGTGATCTTAAACGAGTTAGCTATCGCTAAAAAAGAAGCTTTGCGTGCTAAACAAGAAAAATTACTCTTTGGGCTACCACCGATCATCGGCAATTATTTTTTCCCCAATATCGTTTCTAAATTGATCGCGACTGGTTTGATCGAACAACTCGAGACTAGGGAAGCTGGTTCACAAACTCTACTTAAGCTCTTATTAGATGGCTCGCTTGATTTTTGTCTCTTAGGCTCACTTGAACCTTTGACCCAACCCGCTCTAAAAGCTGAAACTTTTGCTCAAGCGTCATTTAAGATCATCGTCAGCAAGCAACATCCCCTAGCCTCAAAAAAGGCCGTCTATTTTTCCGAATTAAAAGACGAGCGCTTTATCGTGCATAATGAAGGCTTCATTCATGATAAGGTCCTCAAACTCTTAGCACAAAAAGAGCACTTCCGACCTGATGTCATCTACCGTACTAATTACGTCCACGTGTTAAAATCCATGGTCGTAAGCAACACGGGGATCGCCTGTTTGACAGACATTGCGATCAGCCCCAACGATGACTTTTCCGTTCTAGAACTCCTAGACGAACAACAGCCCAAATTCTTACTCTCGATCGTCACACGTGCGACTCAAGTAATGACACCAGCTAAAAAACAGTTGCTAGATATCTTGCACGACACGGTCTATAACTCCCCTATCGGAAAGGAAAATGAATAATGACTTTAGCAAGATTTACCGCTCCGCAACAACAATATTTCAAACTAGCTATGACCGAACTCAAAGCACAAAAGAAACGTTCCCACTGGATGTGGTTCATGTTTCCCCAATTACGTGGCTTAGGCAAAAGTCAGACCGCTCACTTATACGGGATAGCTGATCTCAATGAAGCCCAAGCCTTCTTGGCCGATCCATATTTAGGCAACAATTTACGTCAATTGTGTGAAGTTCTGTTACAAGTTCCGACCAATAACGCTAAAACGATCTTTGGTTTTCCCGATGATCTAAAGCTCAAGTCGTCAATGACACTCTTTTTTAAAGCCAGTAACGACCCCATTTTTCAAGCTGTACTGGATAAATTTTTTCACGGTGAACATGATCAAAAGACCCTTTTATTACTAAAAAATATGTAACAAACAAAACTAACATAACAACAAGGCCCTCACCACGATGCCACGTGGTGAGGGCCTTATATACTATTCTTTTCGCAAAGCTTCAACTGGGTCTAATTTTGAAGCGCGATCGGCTGGCAAAAGTCCCGCTAACATGCTGATGACTACACTGATCACGATCCCTGTCAAAATATAGTTAGTCGTCATCATCACTACTGGCACCTCAAACTGCGCTACCGTAAAATGGTTGACTAAAACTTGTAAGATCCAAGTCAACACGACTCCCAGTATTCCTGAGCTGAGACCGATCAAGAAAGCTTCTGAAACAAAGATCCGGCGAATGTCTTTTCTTCTAGCACCTAAGGCTTTCAAGACTCCGATCTCTTTAGTGCGTTCAACCACCGAGATATTCAAGACTACTAAGATCATGATCGCTGAGACCACTAACGAAACGGCGGCGATCGCGGCTAAGACATAGCTGATGACATCCATCATCTTAGTAAACATCTCAGTCATCGTTTCTTGCATCGAGCCACTGAAACCAAGCTTTTTGACCTCATCTTTGATCTTTTCGGTATTGTCTTTATCCTTAGTATAGAGATAGACAACATTAGGCTTCAACGTCTGTCCATTTTGAGCAAAAATATCTTTTAGATCGCTATAACGGACGATTGCAGTGCTGAAGTTAGACCCCTGCTGTTCATATGTCCCGCTGACCTTTAATTTTTGCTCGACTTGCTTACCATCGATCGTTAGCTTGAACGTTACTTCTTTACCAACAATATTCTTGGCCAAGAGATCTGCCGTTCCCTTATCAAGTAATACCTCATCTTTTCCAGGGGCTTTACCTGAAACGATACTTGACTTGGTGATATTGCTCGACATCGTTTGTAACGTCATGATCGTAGCATTTTTATCACCATAACTAACACTGTTTGTGCCTAACGAAAGCGTCGAATAGCCCTTTTCCAGACGATCGACATGTTTGATAGTTTTAAGTTTTGTGATATCTTTTGTCGTAAAATCATTATCTGTTCCCGAGCCCGTCAAAGCTGCCATATTGTTTTGTTGCATCCGACTGATCTCTGCATGATCGTCCATATCCGGTTGCTTATCAGGATCAGGCATCATGCTTTGGCGATGGACTTCTGTCACATTAGGATTGGTGTAACTATTCATCGTATCTTTAATATAAGTAGTTACGCCCCGCCCGATCGATAACATCAAAACAACTGCCATGATCCCGATACTAGTCCCAAAGGCAACTAAAGTATTACGGCCCAATTTGGCTTTCATATTGAGAAAGGCTAATCTGATCGCATTGAACAAGCTCATATTTTTGACTTCGATAGCGTCATGTTCTGTTCTCGTCGCTAAGGGCTCTAACTTACCCGTCACTTCATCTGAAACCAGTTCTCCATTATCGATCCGCAAGACCCGTGTACAATGGGCAGCTACACGATCTGAGTGAGTCACCATCAAAACTAACTTACCACTTTGCGCGATCTCTTTGATCAAAGCCAAAACATTGTCTGTCGTTTCAGCATCTAAAGCCCCCGTAGGTTCATCAGCAATGATAACATCGGGATCATTGATCAAAGCCCGGGCGATCGCAACGCGTTGCTTTTGGCCGCCAGAGATCTGATCTGGCTTTTTATAGAGATGATCTTTTAAACCAACCTTTTCTAACAGTTCCTTAGCGCGTTTGACCCGCGTCTCCTTATCGACATTAGATAACGTCATCGCTAAGGCAACATTATCGATCAAATTCAAATGGGGGATCAAATTAAAGTTTTGAAAGATAAACCCGATGCTTTTCTTATGGTAATCAGCTAGTTCTTGTGCAGTGTAATCGCGCAAATTTTTACCGCGATAACTGATTTCACCCTCAAAGTCAGAATCCAAGCCACCGATCAAATTCATCAACGTGGATTTTCCACTCCCCGATTCACCGACGATCGAGACTAACTCACCGGCTGAAAAGGTCGCATTGATATTTTTCAACGCCTCAAAGGTGCCACCTCCAGCCATTTTATAAATTTTAACGACATTTTTTAATTTTAAGATATCCATCCTGCCCATCCTCTCTGTATCTTCCCCCTCACCATAATTTTAATATTTAATAATTGAACCGTCTACAAAAAAAGACTAGTGACAATTGCCCCTAGTCTAAGCCGTTTTAACTATGCATGTGCTCTTCTACTAAAGATAGCCGACACAATAAGTACCAAGATCACCGCACCGATGATCGAAGGAATGATCGCCATCCCCGCAACCTGTGGTCCCCAAGCACCTAGTAAAGCTTCACCTAATGATGAACCGATCAGACCAGCTAAAATATTACTGATCCAGCCCATCGAACCACCATTTTTCGTCAAGGCACCTGCAATTGCACCAATGATCGCACCAACGATCAATACCCAAAGCCAATGTAACATTTAAATCACTTCCTTATTTATTTTTATCGTCTTTTTCAAATTTTTCTTTTAGTTTTTCAGCACCCTGTTCGATATCTTCTTTCAGATCAGCTGCTTTTTCACGCGCTTTACCCAACAATCCTTGTGCTTTACCTTGCGTTTCGCGCACCTTGTCATCGGTCAATTTTCCTTCAGTCTCTTTGACCTTACCTACTGCCTCGTCTTTTAAGCCTTTTAATTTTTCTTCACTCATTTTTGGTCCTCCTACTTATTATCTTGTTGCAATTCTTCTTTAGTTTTTACGTCGTTGATATGCATTTCAAATTTCACTAAATTTAGCCCTGTCATCTCGCGTAAAGCTTTTTGGACTCTGCTTGAGACCTCTTCAAAGATCGTCTCGGCACTTTTACCATATTCGATCGTGGCATCCATTTTGATCGCCACTTGCTTTTCACCGACTTCAGCTTCGATCCCCTTGGTCTTATCGGTCCCTTGGGTCAGTTTATCGGTAAATTCACTGAACATGTTGCCATCAAGTGAAATGATCCCGGGAACTTGATTTGCTGTGATCCCGGCAATTTTTTCGATCACCTGATCATCAAAGGTCAATTTCTGTTCTAACTTTTCTTTCTCCATATCGCTTACCTCGCAATTTCTTTGTATCCCTAGACAATAGTAACTTTTTGATCATAATGATATGGTTTAAGTTTTAAATTTAAACGTCTTAGTTCGATATTCAACATCTCCTTTAAATCACGCCTCACAGTTTGGGTGATTTGTGACTCTAACACTGTAGGATCGGTCGTTTGCGATAACGTCGCCACAACAACTACATCAGCTTGCCTTCGATTAGATAACAACTTAACTTTGACCTCAATGTTAAACAGATCATACTTACCAAGCGTCAAACGAACATTATTCTCAACTGCCTTTTGATCGATCTGAACCTTACTGGCATGATCGCGGTGGATCGTCATACTGCCCTGTGTCGTCGGACGACTGATCGTCCAACTAAGCCACAAAACTGCAAGTACAACTAGATATATCCCAAGGCCTAAAATGACCTTTTGCCCAAAGTCAGTCAGTAGATAGGCAAAAATATTTTGGAAGATACTTGCCTGTGGGAAAAACCACCAAGCGATCACGATGCCTCCTAAAGCAGCTTGGAGAAACATTCCGAAACAAACACTCCATTTGATCCATGCTTTCATGACATCACGCCTTTCTTGTCCCTGTCTTAACCTTAACAGGTATCTCACCTTTTTGCATGCTATTTCATAAGCAAATCAAACTTCTTAACATAAAATAAATAATATTTAATTTTTTATTATTTTTTCAAAAAAAGAGGCTTTTGTGATATTTGCACCACAAAAGCCTTAAATCATTATTACTATTCAATTCGTTTAAAGAAGAAACTCTTTAACCAATTACGATTTTTCTTTAGTTGTACATAAGCTATCACTGCGAAAAGCAAGGCACCGATAAAATCAGCGAACAGATCGCCCATCGTATCCATCAACGCAGCGCGTCCAACTAACGGACGTCCCGCCTGCATGTAACGTTGGAGGTTCATGCCAAAACTATCACACGTAAACTCATAAAATTCCCATAACACACCACAAAAGACCGCAAAGGCTACGCTATACATCCCAATAAAAAAGGGTGAGATCTTTTCGATAGCATCATCTGGAACTAAAGCGCCAAAGGCTGAAAAGGCAAAACCACCTAACAATGCACCACTTAACAAATGCAGCCCTTTATCCCAATATGGAACACTGTAGAAATGATAGACTGTCCCTAAATAGACTGACCCATAAATAAAGAGGGCAAAGAACAAATACAATGTTGGTGGTAAATAGATCCGCAAGCGCTTAGCGACCCACTTGGGGATCAGTACAATGATCAAACCTAATACGATCTCAAGTGCTAAAAACCAAGCTGCTCCTTGCTCTGCTGTGGGACCTAATAGAGCATCCTTGACTGTAAAGCCCAAGGATAACACCATCGAAATAACGACGAACAGTAAAAATATATTCAAACAACGTTCACTAAAACTGCTTTTTTGCATGTTTTTCTTCCCTTCAAAAAATACTGCTATGTATTAATTAAAGGACAAGCACACAATTTTCGCAAGCGATTATCATCAAATCGTTGGGAAAAGTCCATAATTTTCCGTTTCAAGCACCTTAGTTTTGATCTTGCACTCCGATAATCCCTCTTGTAGCAGTGGTAACTTTAAGCGTGATTGTTGGTCCAGTAAAAAAACGACCATTTCTGCTTCGTTGACCCCAAATTCATCAGCTGCAAACGCAACCAGCTTCAAATGTAGATCTTCTGTCAACTTTTTTAGTGCTTGATTCAACACTTGTTGTTTTGAGTTATTACTCTTGATAAGTAACATGTCGATTCCCCCTAATTTTTAGTAAGGCAAAAAGGGGTTCCCACATCAGGCCCCCCTTATGCCGATAAGTATGAACAAGCTCGATCAAAAAAGATCGGCTTTCCGCCACTATAACTTATAATGCCAGAAAAATGTTTTATCAGGTCTTGACTGATTTCAGGACGACAAGCTTTTAACGCCCTAAGGCTGATACAGCGGGGCTTCACCGCTTAGCCTAAAACTTGAAAATGACAGGATATAAAAATTATGCTATGATTGTGTCAGAATAATTGATCAAAGCTGACCAGCTAATTGTTGGCGCAATTGCTGGCATTAAGTTTCAATATCGTCAATGGACATGGATCAGTATACGGGAAAGTAATACTGATCCTTTCAACAAAGCAAACAAAATAGAGACAATTTTTAGATATACCTAAATCCTTTGCACTATGAATATATCACTCCAAAATAGGTATGTCAATAAATTATCTTCATTTTGCACCCACTTTTTTCATTGGCGCTTTATTTGGTCGAATTGATAAAGGAGGTGTGATATGAAGTCAACGATCCCCGAAGTGATCATCACACTTCGAGAAAGTCACGACCTATCGCAAGCACAACTTGCTAAGCTGATGGGCTTAAATAAAAACGTTATGGGGCGGATCGAACATGGTGATCGCCCATTACGCGCAGAGGAGATCTTAAAACTAGCCGAGATCTTCGATGTCTCAACTGATTTTATCTTAGGTAAAAAGTCTGCGGATATTCCTAAGGGAGAAAAGCTTTATCACAAATATAATGAACAAACTGCAAAAGATCTCGCACGCAAGATCAAAGACTTGATCGCTCTTACTGAAAATGAACCCGATCTAAACTTTGACGGCCTACCTCTAACATCTGACAATCGCAAGTTACTTGCCAACGCGCTTGAGATCGGCTTAGAACTCAGCCAACGCAAGCAAGCAGAGCATTATGATAATAACTAGAAAAGTTCTCTAATTTAGAGGACTTTTTATTTTACTTTTCTGAGGCAAGTGCTAAACTAAAACCAAACATACGTTCAGGAGGTTTAAAAATGGAGCGCTTATTTGAAAAAGTCATTACTCTCAAACGATACGATCGGACTTTTGATCCTTATATCCTCTGTGCTACCTTAGATATTGAGATCTTATACTTTGATCTTGGCGATATTCTAGGCTTTAAAACCACTTACTGTGATGTCTCATTGATCTATCTCAACCAACACCTTGCCACTACTACGCAACGTTTTGTCGTCGCACATGAACTAGGGCATATTTTGCTCCATAAAGGGATCAGACCACTATTGCTCCAATATATGAACCATAGTCGTTTTATCTCACACTTTGAAGCAGAGGCCGATCGATTTGCGATCATCTTGCTTTTATGTCACTACTACGCGACGACCGATCTAGAAGTTGGTCCAGATAAATTGATGTATGAGCTGGGGATCCCCGAGCATTGTAAGGCATTATTCTTAGATACGTTTTCTCAAATGCAATTGCATCAGCAACACTTAGCGCAGTTACTGCTTTAAAATAAAAAAGCCACGGTCAAGACCGTAGCTTTCATGAAATATATTAGTTTGTAAAACCGTATTTCTTGTTGAAGCGATCCACACGACCATCGGCTTGTGTGAATTTTTGCTTACCTGTGTAGAATGGGTGTGAGTCGCTGGAGATTTCCACACGAATCAATGGGTATGTGTTACCGTCTTCCCATTCAATTGTTTCTTCAGTTGTCTTTGTTGAACCAGACAAGAACTTGTAACCTGTAGCTGAGTCCATGAAAACAACTTTGTGATAATCTGGATGGATTCCTTGTTTCATTCTAATTTCGCTCCTTTGCCCTGATCCATTTGCTGGGTCAGAGTTATTTTCGTGTTATACAACAAACAACATGATACCATGAATTTTACTTCGTTGCAATTATCTTTTGCGATTTTGTGTCGAACTATTTGAAAGTTCTAGTTGATCGATCTGCATACAAAAATCTTGATTATTTTTGGTTTGGCGCAAGATCTTTAAGATCTGTTCGGTGTCCTTTAGCGTGTCATCCCCCATCGCACGGCGCAGTTTCCAAACTGCTTCCAATTCATCGTCTGAAAGGAGTAATTCTTCTTTACGCGTTCCTGATTTTTTCAAGTCGACCGCTGGGAAGATGCGACGTTCGGCTAAGGTTCGGCTCAATTGCAGTTCTTGGTTACCGGTCCCCTTGAACTCTTCAAAAATAATATCATCCATTCGACTACCAGTATCAACTAAAGCGGTCGCCAAGATCGTCAAGCTCCCACCTTCTTTGACATTCCGCGCAGCCCCAAAGAACTTCTTAGGGCGATACAGTGCCGTTGGATCAAGACCACCAGATAAGGTCTTTCCGCTTGCTGGGACGACTAGATTATATGCTCGAGCTAAACGTGTCAACGAATCCAATAAGATGATGACATCTTGTTTGTCTTCAACTAACCGCATCGCTCTTTCTAAGACCAGCTCAGAAATATGCACATGGTTTTCTGGACGTTGATCAAACGTTGAGTAGACGACCTCACCATTTGGATTGATCTTCGCTAAATATTCTTCCAGATCGGTCACTTCTTCAGGTCGTTCATCGATCAGAAGGACTAATAGCTTTGCTTCGGGATAATTTTTCGAGATCCCTGCCGCAATATCCTTTAAAAAGGTAGTCTTACCCGCTTTAGGTGGTGCCACGATCAGCCCCCGTTGGCCAAAACCGATCGGGGCAAATAGGTCGATCATTCGTGTCGATAATTTTTTAGGATCATGTTCTAAGATCAAACGTTGATCAGGATATTTTGCCGTTAACGCTGGAAAATGCGGTCTACCTTTGGCTTCTTCTGGACTTTTTCCGTTAACAGAATCGATATAAAGCATTCCATAGCGGTCGTTAGCGACATTTTGTCTTGGAGGTCGGACTTTACCTACGACCTCATCGCCGTTACGCAAGCCAAAGCGCTTGATCTGAGAAGCCGAGACATAAATATCTTCTTTGGATTGATTATAATTCAATGGACGTAAAAAGCCGTAGCCACCTTCATCATAAAAGATCTCTAAGACGCCCTTCATGACAAAACTTGATTCTTCTGCTTGAGCACGGATAACAGCCAAGGAAAGTTCTTTTTTGTTCATCTGGCTGTAGTATTTGATCTTATACTTACGTGCGTACTCATATAATTCTTTTAACGTCTTTTTTTGTAAGTCTTCTAAAGTTTGCATTTCTGACATGCGATCGCCTCTATCGTAATTATTTTAAAAATCTAGTGTTTCACTCTCAGTGATAACTTTCAGATCAACATTTAACCCGCGGAATTTTTCAACGATCCGATCATACCCACGTAAAATGTTGTCCGCCTTGGTGATCGTTGTTGTACCATCTGCCATTAAAGCCAAACCTAACAATGATACGCCGGCTCTGATCTCACCAGCTTCTACCGTTGTACCGATCAACTTCTTAGCGTGACCGATCGTGATCACACCATCTTGACTGGAGATCTTAGCACCCATTTTTTGCATTTCAGGAATATGCTTAGTTCTTTGTGGATAAAGGGTATCAATAATCGTTGAACTGCCCTTAGCTTTCATTAAAAGTGGAGTCAAGGGTTGCTGTAGATCAGTGGCTAAGCCTGGGAAAGGTGCGGTTTTGACGCTAACTGGGGCTAGAAGGTCGCCCCCAGGAACATAGATCTTATCTTCATCGATCTCAAGGGTCACGCCCATTTCTTGCATCTTAGCGATAAAAGGATCCAAATGTTCCGTGATCACATTTTTCACCAAGACCCCTTCACCGTTTGCAGCTGCAAATGACAAATATGTTCCCGCTTCGATCCGATCGGGAATGATCGTGTGAATGTTTTGCGCTTTTAAGCTGTCAACACCCTGTATGCGGATCACATCCGTTCCAGCCCCACGGATCTTAGCCCCCATGTTATTTAAAAATGTTGCTAGATCAACGATCTCTGGCTCACGTGCAACATTTTCCATGATCGTTGTCCCTTTAGCTTTGACCGCAGCTAATAAAACATTGATCGTCGCACCGACCGAAACTAGATCAAAGAAGATCCGGGCACCTTGTAAGCCTTCTGGACCAGTCGTGATATAAACCGTATCATCTTTTTCAACGACTTTAGCGCCCAAAGCTTTAAAGCCCTTGATATGTTGGTCGATCGGACGTGGCCCGATATTATCACCACCGGGGAAACCTACGACAGCTTTACCGAATTTACCAAGCAAAGCACCCATAAAATAATAAGAAGCTCGCAAACTGCGAATAGCTCCACCGGGAAGTGGAGTGGATTCGATCGTTGTTGGATCAACGGTAAGTTTTCCTCGGTTATAAAATGATTTTACGTTCATTGATTCTAAAATCAACATTAAGTTGTGCACATCTAAAATATCAGGAACAGAATCAAATTCAACAGGTGTATCAGCTAAAATGGAAGCTGGAATAAGAGCTACAGTACTATTTTTGGCCCCGCCGATCGTCACTTCTCCTGACAATTTTTGCGAACCCTTGACAATCATTTTTTTCATTTTGTTAAATTCCTCACTAAATCAATTAAATAAATATATATCTTTTCGAATCATCATCAAATAGTCTGCGCAGATCATTAAACAGTAAACAATGCGCCATATTGAATTTTACAGGATAAAAGCTAAGGTTTCAATGTAAATTAGTGCTTTATCAGTGAAATATCTTAGCTAATTTTTAAATTACACTAAAACAGCATTGCAATTCGAAATATATTTCAAATCACAATGCTAAAAATCAGCTCACCTGAGCAGCGTATATTCAATTTCCCCGTTATTACATACCGCTAACAGCACATTATTCGGATCATTTGCTTTAAGGTAGATCTTAGCGTTACTTTCTTGGCTGATAATTTTTGAAATTGGAACGAGTTGGTTTTGGATATAGCCATCTTTATCATTATTTCGTAAATTTCCCAATAGCGAACCATCCCTCGGTATCACTTGATAGCCCGCTTTAAATGGACTTATATCGACTTTTATCCCTCTTTGAGCGTATAGTTTTATTATCCTTTTTTCTTTTGAAGTATCTTCCGGCTTACTCTTAAATACTTTTTCAGATCTCGAAGTATGCTGCTCTCTTTTAGGTGCGGAGCTGTTCCCACACCCACTTAGCACACTGATCATTGTTGCAATAAGTAAAAATATTGACCATTTTTTAGCCATCACTAACCTTCTCACTTAGTCATTTTACGCTGATCCTACTACTTATCGCTGTTAACTACAACTCAATAATTATAGCTATTAAAAAAAGCACCTCAAATTGAAGTGCTTTTAAATGGTCTATTTTCCAGCAGCTGCAGCTACGAAAGCAGCAAATAAACCTTCTGGACGTTGTGGACGGGATAAGAATTCTGGGTGGTATTGCGCAGCCACAAAGAATTTGTTTTCTGGAATTTCCACAACTTCGACTAAATGGTTGTTTGGTGAAGTACCGGCAAAGACTAAGCCTTTTTCAGCCATGATCTCACGGTATTGGTTGTTAAATTCATAACGATGACGGTGACGTTGTTGGATCACGTCTTGGTTACCATAAGCTTCGGCTGTCTTTGTACCCGGTTTTAATTTACATGGGTAAAGACCTAGCCGTTGTGTACCACCCATATCTTGAATTTCAGCTTGATCAGCCATTAGATCGATGATCTTATTCTTAGCATTAGGATCAACTTCTGCTGTGTTGCTATCTTCAAGACCACACACATCGCGGGCAAATTCAATACATGCCATTTGCATTCCTAAGCAGATACCTAAGAATGGCACGTCATTTTCACGAGCATAGCGGATCGATTGGATCATACCTTCAAGGCCACGGTCACCAAAGCCACCTGGCACGATGATCCCATCATAGCTACCTAATTGTTCGGCTACATTTTCAGCAGTCAATTTTTCTGAATCAAAGTAATCGATATTGATCTTAGAATCGATCGCATAACCTGCATGACGCAAGGCTTCGTTGACTGAGATATATGCATCTGGTAATTGAACATACTTACCAACTAAAGCGATCTTAACTTCACCATTTAAGTTACGTACCTTATCAGCTAACTTACTCCAATCAGTCATGTCAGCTTCTGGTGTTTCAAGATGCAACTTCTTACATACGATATCATCCATGTGTTGTGCTTGGAGGTTCAATGGGATCTGATAAAGTGTATCTACGTCCATTGATTCGATCACAGCTTCTGGTTCTACGTCACAGAAGTTAGCGATCTTGTCACGCATACTTTGAGAAATTGGTTTTTCTGTCCGAACGACCAAGATATTTGGTTGGATACCTAAGCCACGTAATTCCTTTACACTGTGTTGTGTTGGCTTGGTCTTCATTTCACCAGCTGCATTCAAGTATGGTACTAAAGTCGTGTGGATGTAAACTACATTTTCACTCCCAACTTCAGACTTCATTTGACGCAACGCTTCAAGGAACGGAAGTGATTCGATATCCCCTACTGTTCCCCCAACTTCTGTGATAACAACATCTGCATCGGTGATCGTACCAGCACGCATGATCTTTTCTTTGATCATATTTGTGATATGTGGGATAACTTGGACCGTTGCGCCTAAGTAATCACCACGACGTTCTTTTTTCAAAACTTCTGAGTAGATCTTACCAGTTGTAACGTTTGAGTATTTGTTCAAATTGATATCAATGAAGCGTTCATAGTGACCGAGATCCAAATCAGTCTCTGTGCCATCATCGGTCACGAAAACTTCACCGTGTTGATAGGGGCTCATCGTCCCTGGGTCAACGTTGATGTATGGATCGAATTTTTGGATCGTAACTTTTAATCCGCGGTTTTTCAATAAACGGCCTAGTGAAGCGGCAACAATACCTTTGCCTAGAGATGAAACAACGCCGCCCGTAACAAAAATATACTTGGTCATTATTAAATGCTCCTTTAATTTAATTTATCAGGGTAGAACTAACAAAAATAACAAGCTCCCTATTCATCTCTTAGAATAGGGAGCTTGCCTTGCCGTACGTCTGACTTCACCTATAAGTGAAGCGCCCATATTGAATTTTACATAAAACACTGCTTGACGTCAAGCACAAAATTATTAATCTTCTAAATCAGCATCTGATAATTCAGTCAACTGACCTTCGATCCCATCTGGAAGATCATCTTCTTCATCTTCTGGATCGTCGATATCGCTTAGATCTTTGCTATAAGCTTTTAATTCGCGATCTTCATCATCATCGTCATCATCGTCATAATCATCATCTAGATCGACATCTTCTGGATCATCATCATTGTAATCGATCACGTCATCATCGTCAGTCGCATCAGCCAAGAAAGCATTGACTTTCTTACGCTTCTTGCGTGGACGAGTTTCTTCTTCGTCTTCAGAGTGAACGAGTGCTTCGTCGATCGATTCAAATGGATACCATGAGCGTAAGCCCCAAAGATTATCCCCTAAAGAGATGAAGCTGCCATCAACATTTAAATCTGTATAAAATTGCGCTAAACGGTCACGGATCTCTTGGTCGCTCTTACCAAGATATTCTTGAATTGCATTTGTTAAGTCAGCAAAGGCCATCACATCACCTTTTTGACTTAAAATTGCGTGTGCAACTTCGACCATTGATAATTCATTGCGGTTAGCATCTTTGAATTTTTCTAGCTCCAAACTGGTACACGTCCTTTCCACAGTTTACTCTTCATCTTACAATATTAAGCCTTGAATTGCAATTCTAATTTGTATTCTCCCAATAATTCTTCACCCGAATATAAGAGATATTCCACCTTTAACTCACCGCTAGTTTCAGCAAGCTGTTCATATCTGTAAGTCGTACACTTGACCGCCAACGGAATGATCCCATAAGCTGTCTTATACTTAGCATTGGTTTGCTGACCCTCAGCTAAATTTAATTGCAAAGCTAACTCCTTTTGGCGTCTAGTCAGCAATAATTCAGCTGGCTTGATCTTTAAAATCGTTTGGGCGCCAGCTTTAGCCTCGGTATACCGCAAATATACCGTTTCTCCCTTACGCGTCAACTCACCCTGTTCGAGCAATTCAAATTTTTCGATCTCACCCGCCTGAGTTTGGACCGTTTTTAATTTTATTTCCACTGGTACCTGCATTGTCAAAACGCTCTACCCCATTTCTAAACATGTACAATTGATCACTCAACGTATATACTTATTATAACAATAATTATTACGAAGGGGGCTTTAAAATCACAACTCGCTATACCTCAAAAATGTTGCCGTTAGAAAAAGTCTTGCGCGACCCGATCCATGACTATATCTATATCAAACACCAAGTCATTCTCGACCTGATCAACACCCGCGAGTTCCAACGTTTGCGTCGGATCAAACAACTGGGAACGACCAATTACACCTTCCATAGTGCCGAGCATTCCCGCTTTACACACTCGGTCGGTGTTTACGAGATCACCCGTCGGATCTGTGATCTATTTGCACGAAACTACGCCACTAAAATATCGGGTGATGGTGGTTGGGATGATAACGAGCGCTTAGTAGCATTATGCGCTGCACTTCTACACGATGTAGGACATGGCGCTTACTCACATACTTTTGAACATATTTTTGAAACCGACCATGAAGAAATGACCCGCACGATCATCACATCAGAAAATACCCAGATCAATGCGGTCTTAAAACAAGTCGCACCTGACTTTCCCGAAAAAGTTGCCAGCGTGATCGCTAAGACTTACCCCAATCTCCAAGTCGTGCAAATGATCTCTAGTCAGATCGACGCTGACCGGATGGATTATCTTTTACGCGATTCGTATTTCACTGGGGCTAACTATGGAACATTTGATCTGACGCGGATCTTACGCGTCATGCGCCCAAGTAAAAATGGGATCGTCTTTGAATACAGCGGGATGCATGCAGTCGAAGATTACATCATCAGTCGCCTTCAAATGTATCAACAAGTCTATTTCCATCCCGTTTCCCGCTCAATGGAAGTTATTCTGGGCCATTTGCTCAAGCGAGCTAAAGACCTCTATTTAGCTGGTAAATTACCAAAAGATTTTGCCGCCGAGCTTTTACAGCCTTTCTTCGAAAAAGATTTTACACTAGCCGATTACTTGCGCCTTGACGATGGGATCTTAAATACTTGCTTTGAAAACTGGCGGACTGCCAAAGATCCGATCCTAAGTGACTTAGCCCAACGTTTCTTAGATCGTCAGCCTTTAAAATCAGTGCGCGTCACAGAAGAACAAGCTGATCTATTACCAAAATTAGCCTCACTCGTGACCAATTCAGGCTATGACGCTAATTACTACACTGCAACTAATGATAGTTTCAACTTACCCTATGCGCTTTATGATTCTAAAGCTAAGATCAATTTGATCCAGCCAAATGGCGACCTAGAAGAACTATCCGAGGTCTCACCTCTAGTCAAGGCTGTGACTGATAAAGAACTGGGTGACGAACGTTTCTTCTTTCCAAAACAAATGTTAGGTACTCCTGAAGACCAACAAGAAGTCTTCCAACCTTACTATCAAGAATTTTCAGAGCACATTAAAAATGACCGGCTCATCTAATGCAGTGGCCAGTGGATAACGAAGGCCCCATCGTGATGCAAAACATCATGATGGGGCCTTCATTGGTTATAGTGTCACAATGACAGCTAAAATTATCATAAAACTCCCTAAAAGCAAGCAATTGAAGCTAAACTTTTTAAAATAGATCGGTGCATTTTTCTTCTCTGAAGCTACCCGCTTGATGTCGATCTTGCGTTTGGCAAATTCTTCATCACTTTCACCCTTGCGTTGGCGTTGGAACCAACCAGCCAACAAGTTAGCGTGTAGTAAAATGTCAAACATCATTAAACACAATAACGCTAATCCACTCATAAATAAAATATCTGAAACTAAAATATGGTTGCTAGTCAAACGCCCAATGATCGTTAAAAGCAACACGATCCCTGCGATCACTAGATCACCTTTGAGCCAAATGTTTTCTTTGACAAATTGCATTCTCTTTTCTCACCCATTATTTATTAATTAAGTTTTTCGTACTGTCCACTGACTTCATTTAACTTTTGTGCCACTCCACTGGTCAGGTCAAATTGATACATACCTTTCAAATTGGAAACTTGCGGATCGCTTGGACTGGTATGTCTGATCTCGATCTGGTAGTGACCATTACCGAGATCTTGAACATAATATTGGTCACCGGCTTCTTGTGGGATCGCAGTCGCCTTACGAAAAGCACTCAAGACATCTTGGTTGCTCATCTTAGCTGACATTGAGGAGACAGCCTCACTTGGAGCACTGGCGATCTCGCTACCAGTTTCTTTTTTATACTCTGAACTCAGTAACTTCGAGCTCCGGGCGTTAGTGTATCCAGCCTTAGACGTTGCGTTATTTGAAGTAGTTACCTCACTTGTACTAGTAGCGGTACTACTTTGTTCAGAGCTAGTCGTCGCTTGTGCCGAAGCGATCTTGGCTTTATAGCCACCTTCTTTTTCTTGTAACATCGCCACAGCTTGATACTTACTAGAAAGCGAATCTAACGCTTGTAAACTACCGCCCGCTGCTTGATAAGCACCAGCTTGATAGTATTGTTCAACTTCATCGGCATAATGTTTAGCCAACTTTACGGCTTGATATTCTTTTTCAAGTTCATTGACTTGTTTGACTAAAGCTGTCGGTGATTCAACTTTCTCTAATTGAGCTAAGTATTTCTCCGCTTCGGTCAACTTAGCTGCGGTCACAGCCTTTTTAGCTGCCAAGAGCGAAGCAAGATCAGCTTTTAATTCCCGCACACGTGCTGGGGCCTGCTTGATATTTTTGATCTTATTCAACTCATCATAAGCTTGCTTATTTTCACCTGATTCCAAATATGAAAGTGCATTTTGATAGCGTTCATTGACTTTGGCTTGAACTGTTTGACTAGTGCTTTCGCTAGTCTTAGTCTCTGTTTGACGATTCGAACAGGCACTCAAGATAAATAGCACACTAAAAAGCAAACAGCCCAACGTTAATATTCTTTGTTTTTTCATAACTATCAGCCGACTATTAAAAAATAGCTTTTCCTTTCCGCTTTAAACAAACAGCATAATGATCTTACAGTTACATTATACCATTTTGCGCACTCATTTATCGATCTGGGCTCGTTTTTCATTGAGCTTTTTCCCGACCAAATACGTTGTGATCCAGATCACCAAGATCACAGCGATTGCTGAATAAAGTACCGCTAAGCATTCTTTGACAAAGATCTTGGAATTTAAGTAATAACTAAAGCCTGCCTCTAATTTGTACAACAAAATAAATAGCGCTAGATCACTGCCAAACATTCCAAAAAATAACGTATTAAACGTCATCCCCATGATCTGAAAGCCGATCGTTTTACCACTTTTGAAGACCTCGGGTAAAGTAATCGTCGGTCTTTGTTCGATCAATTCATTTAACCCACTTGCGACCGCGATCGCAGCTTCTGCAATTGCCCCTAAAGTACTCAAGACTGTTGTGGCAATGATCAACTGCTCGAAATTGACTCCGACCAAAAGATCAAACGCCTCGATCTCTTCGGATTGCTCGTTAGCAAAACCCTTGATCTGAGCGAAATGATCCAGCGGAATGATCAAGATCAGCATCACGATCAACACGATCAACGTCGCCTTAAAAGCAATATTGGCCGTTTTTTCATCCTTATTTCCCATATAGATCGTGATCGCTAGGATACAAACTCCCGCAAAAAAGGCGACCCAGACTGGAGGCAAACCACCCGTGATCAAGATGACTGTTATAAACAAAATGACAAAGTTGAATACGGCACTAAAAAATGCAGTTAGACCAGCTTTACCACCAACAAGTAACATCAAACCTGCTAAAATAAGCGTTAAAATACTAATTGCCGACATTTTACTTCCCCCCTAAAAACTGGGCACTTAAAAAACTAGCTAACGGAACAGTCAAAGCAATCCCGATCCCACTGATCAACGCTTGGACGATCCCTAAAGCCATGGTCCACTCAAACGTATAAGCGATACTGTTACCCGTCTTGAAATATAAGACCGACATCGCAAACGTTTCTGCAAAAAAGATCAGCAACAAAACATTGACTAGTGGTCCCATGACCGAACGTCCGATCACTTGACCCGATTTAAATAATTGTTGTTTCGTCAATTCGGGTTGGCTGCGTTTCATCTCAAAAAGTGTTGAAACGATATCAGTCGCCGCATCCATAACTGCTCCTAACAAACCGATCACTGTCGCCGCTAAGAAAAGTTGCTTAGGTGATTGGGTCGCAAAATCTAAAGCTTCATAGTGCACGCCTTTACTCTTAGTAAAATACAGAACTAAACAGCCAATGATTAGTGCACTAGTCGTCCCGAGAAAGATCGCCAAAAAAGTCACGCTAAATTGCTTGTTTAGCCCGATCACTAACGCCAGAGATAATGCGGTAAAAAGCAAGGCCGCTATTGCAAAAAGCCAAAAGAAGTTCGTCAGATTCAAGAAGACATCTACTTGGACTATCAATAAAAACAAGACGAAATTTAAGATCACGCTCAACAACGAACGTATCCCTTGAAACTGTATCGTTAAATACAGTAAGACTACGACTGCCCAACTCAGCATTATCAAATAGACATCACGTTTATAGTGTGAGATCACGATGTCTTTTTGTCCACGATGTTCATGGATATTGACAAATATTTGTTGCCCTAGATGATATTTTTGATCAAGTCCACCTGATCTTGAATAAGTATTGTTGACTTTAAAACTTTGCCCGCGGTATTTACCATTCAATATCTCTAACGTCAAGGTCTGCTGGGTCGTCTCATCGCTGTTATTATACACATCGGTCGTTTTTTCCGGTGCAGCTTGCTTAACAGCGACCACTTTTCCGATCGGTTGTTGATATAAAAAAGCATCATTGCGCAAAAACAAATATAAACATAGGCCACTGACCAAGATCAAGGCTAGCTTGAGCCATGTTTTGGTGTTGACTTTCATTTTAGTCCCTCCAAAAATCAGTTTATTTAACCATATCACAACTTAGCCTCTAACATGTTAAAATATATCTAAACTTTGAAAAGGATGTGCCCCAATGAAAACGTCTGAACGTGTTTTAGAGTTATTGACAAGAAGTGAAACTTATCTTTCTGGGCAAGAATTAGCTGACCGTTTACAGCTCACCCGAGCCGCGATCTGGAAAGCGATCAAACAACTAAAAGAAGCCGGCTATCAGATCGACAGCAAACCACATGTGGGCTACCGCTACACCGATAGTGATACTTTGAATCAAACGGCGATCTTACAAGCTCTTTCTTCGGACTTAGACCTAGAACTCCAAGTATTTGACTCTCTTCCTTCGACTAATCTCAAAGCCAAAGAACTTGGATTAAACACTACGTTACAAACGCCACTAGTTGTGATCGCCGACCACCAAACAGCTGGCTATGGACGCTATCAACGAGATTTCATCTCACCTAAAAACACAGGGATCTATCTCAGTATCCTCTTAGCCAACAAGAGCACTGATTTTGACCCTGGACTACTTACGACGGCCACTGCCATCGCGGTCACGCGCACCTTAGAGAAAACACTGGCGCTAAAGCCCACGATCAAATGGGTCAACGATGTCTTAGTCGATGATAAGAAGATCTGCGGTATCCTGACCGAAGGGGTCGCTGATCTAGAGACCCAAAGTTTGAGCCAAGTGGTCGTTGGAACTGGGATCAACTTTTTGACCGAGATCTCAACTTTTCCCCCTGAGCTTCAAGCGCGCGTTGGAACTTTAGCCCCCTATGTCAAAAAAAATCGGCTCTCACGTAATCGTTTCATCGCAATTTATCTAAATGAATTCTTCAAAATCTACCAAAATTATACGACTGGTTCTTTTATGGATGAATACCGAGCTCACTGTGAATTGATCGGCAAACATGTCACTATCCAACGCCCGACCGGTACCTTAGAAGCACAAGTGATCGACATCAATGACCACGGTGCCTTAGTCTTAAAGAACGGACAAGTCTTGAATTCTGGTGAAGTTATCAAAGTTAGGAAGGTGTAATAATATGAAGATTATTTTTGTTTGTCTTGGAAATATCTGTCGCTCCCCGATGGCTGAAGCAATGTTTAAAGAGATGATCGCTTCAGCTGGACTGAGTTCTTAGATCCAAGTTGATTCGGCCGCTACAAGCACATACGAGCTCGGATCGCCTCCTGATAGTCGCACGGTCAAAGAACTGGCCAAACACGGGCTACCAGCCACTGGTATGATCGCCCGCCAACTAGATGAAACTGATTTTAACAGTGCTGATCTTATCTTAGTCATGGATAAAAATAACCTGCGGGATGCTAAACGAATGGCACCTGATAAAAAAGCCGCTGATAAGGTCAAATTAGTCTACTCACTAACTCCAGACAAAGAAGATCATGTCGTTGCCGATCCCTGGTATACCGGCGATTTTTCAACGACCTATGCTGATCTAAGTGAGGCTTTACCTCATTGGCTCGAATATCTAAAAAAGAAATTGAAATAGCCAGCTAAATAACGCGAGACCGACCAAGCTGTGTACTTGAGCGGTCCCGCGTTATTTGAACTGTTTTTTTAATATAATTCTTCGACTTGCTTTTGCACTGTTTCGTGACTCAAGAACTCATCGTAGGTCGTATCGAAGCGATCAACTACACCCTTACCTGATACTTCGATGATATGGTCAGCGATCGTTTGGATAAATTGATGGTCATGAGAAGTGAAGATCAACGAACCCTTAAAGTCGATCAACGCATCGTTTAAGGAAGTGATCGATTCCAGATCCAAGTGGTTAGTTGGGTCATCTAATAATAAGACATTCCCCTTTTCGAGCATCATCTTGGATAACATACAACGTACTTTTTCGCCCCCAGATAAGACCTTGATCTGCTTATCGATGTCATCACCTGAGAAGAGCATCTTACCTAAAAAGCCGCGCAAGAAAGTATTGTCGTTTTGTTCCTTATCCGCATATTGGCGCAACCAATCTAAGATCGACAATTCATCATTGTTGAAGTTAGCATCCAAGTCACGTGGCATATAACTTGGGATCGCAGTTTGCCCCCAAGTTACAGAACCAGTGTCTGGTTCCAACTTACCAGCTAAGATCTGCATCAAAGTTGTCGTTGCCAAATCGTTTCTCGAAATGATCGCTGCTTTTTCACCCGGGCGGATCATAAAGCTGACGTTGTCTAAGATCTTGACTCCATCGATCGTCTTGGAAACATTTTCGACCCGAACCAAGTCATTGCCCAATTCACGTTGCATCTCAAATTTAACGAACGGATACTTCCGTGAAGATGGCTTGATGTCATCTAACGTGATCTTTTCTAACTGTTTCTTACGTGAAGTAGCTTGTTTAGACTTAGAAGCATTAGCCGAGAAACGAGCGATAAATTCTTGTAACTCTTTGATCTTTTCTTCTTTTTTGGCATTCGCATTGGCTTGCAATTTAGCAGCTAATTGGCTTGATTCCAACCAAAAATCGTAGTTACCCACATAAAGCTTGATCTTACCAAAATCAACATCACACATTTCCGTGCAGACTTGGTTCAAGAAGTGGCGGTCGTGTGAAACAACGATCACGATCTTAGGATAATCGGCCAAGAAATCCTCCAACCAGCTGATCGTTTGCACATCTAGACCGTTCGTTGGTTCGTCGAGTAATAAGATGTCTGGTTCACCGAAAAGTGCTTGAGCTAACAATACCTTGACCTTTTCACTTTCCGATAATTCACTCATCTTTTGGGTGTGCATGCTTTCTGGGATCCCAACTGATTGTAACAATTGAGAGGCATCTGCTTCCGCATTCCAACCGTCCATTTCGGCAAACTGCGCTTCTAGATCGGCTGCCTTTAACCCATCTTCTTCAGTAAAATCAGCTTTGGCATACAAAGCATCTTTTTCTTTCATGATATCATAGAGTTTCTTATGGCCTTGGATCACGGTCTCAAGCACTTCAAATTCTTCAAAACCAAAGTGATTTTGGTTCAAACTAGAGATCCGTTCATTTGGTCCAGTCGTGATCGTCCCTGTCGTTGGTGTCAATTTACCTTCTAATAGTTTTAGGAAAGTCGACTTACCAGCACCATTGGCCCCGATAACGCCATAACAGTTACCTGGTGTAAATTTTAAATTGACGTCATCATAGAGCAAACGTCCTGAGAAGTTCAAACTTACATCGCTTACTGTGATCAATGATATTTCCTCGCATTCTTTAAGTTATAATTTCTATTGTAACATATTACTGCACCAAAAACTCAAAGCTCCGTTGCTAAATTTTGGTGTTTAAGATTTGGAAAAACAACTTTGTCGGCTATCCCGACTATCGTGCCTTGAAAAGCCAAAGCAAAAAGTGTGCCAATATTTATCGCATATAGCTGATGCGTCACTACTAGCGAGATCACGATCGCCACGATCGGTGGTGTAAAAACGATCAATTGAGCTACCGTCGCATTACCATGTAGATATTTGAACCGCACGATCTGCATCAAGTCATCGACTGGATGAAGCATCCAATTGACTCGCTGATAGATTGAAATTGCGACTGCGATCAAGACAACGCCCAAACAATCCAGTATCACTTGCATCCACAGTGGGAGTTGCGTGATGTGTAATTTCAGTAATTGGACTTCAAAAACGCCTACTAACCACGAAAATGGCACCATAAAGAGCAAATTGCCCAAAACTCGTTTGAGATCAAACCGCCTCAAAATGATGATGTTAGTCACGATCACAATGATCCCTGATAAGATCAACATCGCACTCAACGTGATCGGCATGACTTTAGAAAGATTGACAGCCGCTGCGGTCCATAGGGCACTCCCTAAATTGATCGCAACAGTCAAAGCATTGCCTAAGCTATTTAAAAAGATCGAAAAAATAAAGTAGACTAATAATTGCGTCTTACTTAGCGTCTGTGTTGCTTGCATTTCCTACCCCCTGTTACTATCAGAGTAGGTCAGTATTTAAACTATGTCAACTCGTATAGCTACCGTTTTTCTACGCACTGAGATAAATTAGTGCTACAATTGATTTGTAGTTGAAACCATATGAAAGGCGTGAATTTTATGAGTGAAAATATCTTCTTTAATCCTGGTGACTCGATCGCTAGTGATTTTGACTTTGAAAATGCCTATGTTGCTGCACAGATCTATCACCACAAGGCTGCTAAACCAGTCTTGATCGCCCAAGAAAAAGATGGCAAGCCGTATTTTATCTTTGACGAAGCAACTGCAATCGCCGAAGAACACGCTAAAGCTAAAGAGTTTTCTGTCGTGAAGCGACTAAAATAAAAACTGTTTTCTTGATACAAAAAATAGGAGAAAGCATCTAGCCGAGCTAGGTTGCTTTCTCCTAATTAGTTTGAGCTATTTTCTCCGGAAACGAGTCGTAAATAATGGACTAACCGGTTTGTTTTCGTGGATCCGCTTGATCGCATCCCCGATAAGTGGCCCAACTGAAACTTGAACTAACTTATCGATCTGTTTTTCTTCTGGAAGTTGGATAGAGTCTGTCACTACCAATTGCTTGATCGGTGATTTTTCGATCCGTTCGATCGCTGGACCTGACAAGACTGGGTGAGTTGCGGAAGCATAAACTTCGATCGCACCTGCATCCATCAATGCTTGAGCAGCTAAAGTGATCGTACCAGCTGTATCGATCATATCATCGATCAAGATACAACGTTTGCCATCAACTGAACCAATGATGTTCATGATCTCAGCAACATTGGCACGCGGACGACGTTTATCGATAATTGCGATCGGTGCTTTCAAGAATTCAGCTAACTTACGTGCACGTGTCACCCCACCATGGTCAGGTGAAACAACAACAGCATCTTTATCCAAACCTTGAGTCAAGAAGTAGTCAGCCAACAATGGAGCACCCATCAAGTGGTCAACTGGAATATCGAAGAAGCCTTGAATTTGAGCAGCGTGCAAGTCTAACATGATCGCGCGGTCTGCCCCAGCTTTTTCAACCATATCTGCAACTAACTTGGCTGTGATCGGTTCACGTGAACGAGCTTTACGATCTTGACGAGCATAGCCGTAATACGGAATAACAACATTGATCGTAGCCGCACTTGCACGACGCAAGGCATCGATCATAATCAAAAGTTCCATCAAATTGTCATTGACCGGTGCTGAAGTCGATTGGATGATAAAAATTTCATCACCACGAATTGATTCTTCGATGTTGATGCGAATTTCACCATCACTAAAACGGTCAACAGAGGTCTTTCCCAAAGGTACGCCAACAGCAGCAGCAATTTTTTCAGCCAAAGGCTTGTTTGAGTTCAAAGCAAAAATTTTGATCTTTGAACTATTATAGTTTTCAGACATAGCATCCTCCAAAACAAATTTATCTAATTATAATACTATTCATTTATTCTACTAAAATCAAGCTTTTTAGAAAGGTTTTTGTATTTGAAATAAACTAAGCCTTATTTTTGCTCTCTGCCGCTGCTTTTGCAACTGGGTAACGATCATAATATCCTGGCTTGTTTACTTGACGTCCACGTGCGATCGCCATATCACGTGAAGCTACATCGTCTGTGATCGTTGAACCCGCTGCCACATAGGCATGGTCTGCGATCTCGACTGGTGCAATAATGTTCGAACCACTTCCGATAAAGGAATACTCGCCCACATTGGTGTGATGTTTGTTTTGACCATCGTAGTTGACAAATACCGTACCACAGCCCACATTGATCTCCTTGCCAAGGGTCGCATCCCCTACGTAAGTTAGATGACCAACTTTAGTATTTTTGCCTAAAGTAGCCTTCTTAACTTCAACAAAGTTACCGATATGCACGCCTTCGCCAATATCAGCTTGTGGTCTCAAATGGCTGTATGGCCCGATATTAGAACCGTTACGCATGATCGCACCTTCAAGGAAAGAAGCTTTCACTTCGATCCCATCTTCTAAAATCGTATCGCGCAATTCAGAATGTGCCCCGATCACACAATCTTCCCCGATAACGGTCTTGCCTTTCAAACTGACCCCCGATTCGATCACGGTGTCAGCTCCGATCTTAACGTCAGCTTCAATATAAGTCGTCGCTGGGTCGATCAAGGTGACCCCATTTTTCATATGCAACTCGTTGATCCGGCGCTGCATGACTTTGGTTGCCTTAGCTAATGCGATCCGGTCATTGACACCCATTGATTCTTCGAATTCATCCATGCAGTAAGCTCCAACTGGGCAACCTTGAGCTTTTAAGATCTCGATCACATCAGGTAGGTAGTATTCGCCTTGAGCATTATCATTTTTCACTTCATGCAAAGTCTCGAATAAGGCTTGGTTATCAAAGCAATAAACACCTGTATTGATCTCATTTACCAAAGCTTCTTCTGGTGTTGCATCTTTTTGTTCAACGATCTTTTCAACTTCATCGCGATGATTTCTGATCACACGCCCATAGCCAAATGGTTCATCAGTTTTAGCTGTCAAAACAGTTGCGACCGCGCCACTTTGTTCGTGTTGTTCAAATAACTTAGCAAATGTTTCCGCTGTAAATAATGGGGTGTCGCCACATGTAACTAAGGTCATTCCTTGTTTGTCACCTAAAAGTTCTTCGGCTTGTAAAACAGCATGCCCTGTTCCCAATTGTTCAGCTTGTAGAGCATATTTTGTGCGTTTTCCTAAAGTTTCTTCAACTTTAGCAGCCCCATGGCCGACGATCGTCACGATCTCATCGATCTGATCTTTTTCGAGTTCAGTCAAGACGTGGTCCACCATCGCCTTACCACAAACCGGATGTAACACTTTGTATAATTTTGATTTCATTCGTGTGCCTTGACCCGCTGCCAAGACAATTGCATATTTTGCTGTCATTTCAGAATTTTGCCTCACTAAAGAGGCATTCCTTTCTCAGAATAATTAGTAAATACTATTTAATGATAAACCACTCCCCCCCTAGTTTCAAGCGTCCAAACCCAACCAAAAAAGCGCTAAACACCTGACTTGATGTTTAGCGCGCAACGGCTTTATTTGTTACCAAATACTTTTTCTAAATAGTTTCCTGGGCTAACAGAGATCGTCTTATCTAAAGTATTGACTTGATCAACTTTTAGCAGCGAAGTGTAGTCATCGACCATGCGTTTTCCATCAAATGAACCTTCAGCAAAAACTGTGATCCCGACTAAGTTTGATTCGAATTCTTCGATCATTGACTTCATCCCGTTGACTGTGCCGCCACCTTTCATGAAATCATCGACGACCAAAACATTCGAACCGCGCTTAAGACTACGCTTGGACAATTCCATCTTTTCGATCCGTTCGCTTGAACCAGATACATAGTTGACCGAAACCGTCGAGCCTTCAGTGATCTTAGAATCACGACGTACGATCACAAATGGTACATTCAAGTAGCTGGAAACACTTTGAGCGATCGGGACCCCTTTAGTTGCCACTGTCATCACCGCATCGATCTGCTTATCGATATATTGGCGTGCGATCACGCGCCCAACTTTACGCAATACATCAGGTCGACCTAAAAGATCAGACAAGTATACATATCCTCCCGGCAAAAGGCGATCTTGTTCTGAAAGTTCAGTTGTCATTTCTTCAATAAATTCACGTGCTTCATATTCTTCCATTGAAGGAATAAAGCGCGCACCACCTGCAGCACCTGGGATCGTCTCTAAAATACCGATCCCACGTAATTTGAAAGTCCGCTTAATAATGGCAAGATCTTCGCTGATCGAAGACTTCGCTGATTCATAGCGTTCAGCAAAAAAGGTCAGCGAGATCAATGTATGCGGTGATTCTAGGAGATATCTCGTCATATCGATCAATCGATCACTTCTTCTGGTTTTCAAATTTATTCCTCCAATGTTTTTGAAATTTTAGTTACATTATACGTTATCAAACGGATTTTTCCTAGTTTTTAAGCTTTAAATAATTTTAAAGTTCGTTTTTTAGGCAATAAATCCCGATCAAAAATTGTTTTATCGGAGATTTTCTCTTCTTCTGATTAACGTTCGGTTCTGAAACAAACTATTATAGATTATCACTGTCACCGGCTAGCGTCAACACTTTTTTAAAAATTTACTTCAGGATAAATATATAACTTTTTATGTATAAAAATTATATAAACCAAATTTTATATGAATAAATATTAGTTTTTAGTTGAATTATTTGCATAAAAATTGTATGATAACCTCAACAAATGCATAAAGGAGTTTTTAAAATGACAAATAAAAAGGTTGTGCTCGCATATTCTGGTGGTTTAGATACTTCAGTTGAGATCGCTTGGCTCAAAAACAAAGGCTACGATGTGATCGCTTGTTGCATTGATGTCGGCGAAGGAAAAGACCTGACTGCTATCCAAGCAAAAGGACTAGCGGTAGGTGCAGTTGAATCCTTGGTCATCGATGCTAAAGAAGAATTCGCTAGTCAATATTGTTTAACAGCGCTGCAAGCTCACACATATTATGAACAAAAATATCCGCTCGTTTCAGCGCTCTCACGTCCTTTGATCGTTAAACATCTAGTCAAGATCGCTAAAGACTACGGTGCTTGTGCGATCGCGCATGGTTGTACCGGTAAAGGCAATGACCAAGTCCGGTTTGAAGTTGGGATCCATGCTCTAGCTCCGGAAATGTTGATCGAAGACCCGATCAGAGATAACCATTGGTCTAGAGAAGAAGAGATCGACTATGCTCTTCAAAATAACATCCCCGTGCCGATCAACAAAAAGAGCCCTTATTCGGTCGACGAAAACCTATGGGGCCGGGCAAATGAATGTGGTATTTTAGAAGATCCTTGGCAAAGTGCTCCAGCTGATGCCTATGCTCGGACTTTACCTTTAGAGCAAACACCTGACGTTCCCAGTGTGATCGAGCTTGAATTTGAACAAGGTGTCCCCGTCAAATTAGATGGAGAAAAACTTAACTTAGCTGATCTGATCCTAAAACTTGATAAATTGGCTGGCCAACACGGGATCGGACGGATCGATCACGTCGAGAATCGGTTAGTCGGGATCAAATCCCGTGAGATCTATGAGTGTCCAGCAGCTACCGTCTTGATGGCAGCCCATAAGGACCTCGAAGATATCACGCTTGAAAAAGAAGTTGCTCATTTTAAGTCTGTGATCGAACAAAAACTCAGTGAGTTGATCTACAACGGGTTGTGGTTCTCACCGTTGATGCCCGCCCTCCAAGCTTTCTTAAAGCAGACTCAGACTAATGTTACTGGTGTTGTTCGGGTCAAATTATTCAAGGGTAACGTCATTTGTGAAGGTCGGAGATCGCCTAATTCCTTATATGATGAAAAACTAGCGACCTACACCGCGGCTGATCAATTCGATCAAGAAGCTGCCAGTGGTTTCATCAAACTATTCGGTCTTCCAACTCAAGTCTATGCCCAAGTTCAACAAAAAAATGGAGGAGATAGCCATGAGTGATAAGTTATGGGGCGGACGTTTCGAAGCGTCTCCCGACCAATTCGTTGATGAATTTGGGGCTTCGATCAGTTTTGATCAGTTACTAGCCCACGAAGATATCCAAGGTTCACTGGCTCATGTCAAAATGCTCAAACACACTAAGATCTTGAGTGCCAGCGAAGCAGATCAGATAATTGCTGGGCTAGAAACGTTAGCGCACAAACTAGCTGCTGGTGAACTTGAATTTTCAGTCGCCAACGAAGATATCCATATGAATTTAGAGGCGCTATTAGCCCAAGAGATCGGTCCAGTTGCGGGGAAACTGCATACTGCCCGGAGCCGAAATGATCAAGTTGCGACCGATCTACATCTTTATCTAAAGAACCGCCTCCCGCAAGTATTGGACGCGATCGCTGAGCTACAAAAAGCGTTATTGCATCAAGCAAAAAAGCATCAAACGACACTGATGCCTGGTTTTACGCACTTACAACATGCACAACCGATCACGTATGCTCACTATTTGATGGCCTACTGGCAAATGTTCAAACGTGACTGGGAGCGCTTTGACTTCAATCAAAAGCACACCGACATCTGTCCTTTGGGAGCAGCAGCTTTAGCAGGAACGACATTTCCGATCGATCGGAAATTTAGCGCCGACCAATTGGGCTTTAGTGAGATCTATGCTAATTCACTAGATGCTGTATCCGATCGTGATTTTGCCTTAGAATTTTTGAGTAACAGCTCGATCTTGATGGTCCACCTTTCCCGCTTTTGTGAGGAACTTATCTTGTGGTGCAGCTATGAATTTGGCTATCTGGAACTATCCGATAAATTCGCTACGGGAAGCTCGATCATGCCCCAAAAGAAAAATCCTGATATGGCTGAGTTGATCCGGGGCAAATCTGGCCGGATCTTTGGCGATCTGATCGGTCTACTGACAGTTTTAAAGGGACTTCCTTTGGCCTATAACAAAGATATGCAAGAAGATAAAGAAGGTGTCTTTGATGCTGTCAAAACGATCATCCCCTGTCTTAAGATCTGCACTCAAATGGTCGAAACATTAAGTGTCAACAAAGCACGGATGGAACAAGTGCTCACGACTGATTTTTCAAACGCTACGGAACTAGCCGACTACTTAGCTAAAAATGGCGTGCCTTTCCGTCAAGCACATGCGATCGCCGGCAAGTTAGTCTTACACGGGATCAAACAGCACCAAACGCTTCAAGATACCGACTTAGCAACTTTCCAGAAATTTTCACCTAAGATCCAAGCCGACGTGTATTCTGCCCTTGATCCCAAAACAGCCATCAAACGGCGCAACTCATATGGTGGAACTGGATTTGCCCAAGTTGAACAGCAGATCGAACTTGCTGAGCAGTTTATGCAAAAATTCGAATAGATCTAACTAGAGGATAGAAATTGAACTTGTGAAATTTTTATCCTTTCTTTTTGTTTGCCCTTACGCTAAACTCAAAGATAATAGCACTAGAAATGAGGTCTTTTATTCGTGAAAATCATCATTGCACCTGATTCTTTCAAAGAAAGCATGACTGCTAGTGAAGCAGCCCAAGCTATCTATGCCGGCTTTAAACCGATCTTTCCCACCGCTACATATGAATTGATCCCACTAGCAGACGGGGGCGAAGGCTTTGTCGATACGATCTTAAATACCGTCCCTGGAAAAATTTATACCTATCAAGTAATGGGGCCAAGAAAGCAATCAGTTACAGCGAAGTTAGCCGTGATCGAGGCGGGCAAAATTGCACTCCTTGAAACGGCAGCAGCTAGCGGCTTACAACTTTGTAACGGCATCAAGGATCCGCTGACGGCTACTAGCTATGGAACAGGTGAATTACTCAAACACGCTTTAGATCTCGGAGTGGAACATATCATCTTAGGTCTTGGTGGCAGTGCGACTAATGATGGTGGTGCGGGCTTACTTCAAGCCTTAGGCGCCAAATTCTATGATCGTTCTCACTATGAATTACCTTTAGGCGGTATCCATCTACAAGCACTCGAGAAAATAGATATCAGCGCCTTAGATCCGCGCTTACAAACAACTAAGATCACCCTTGCTAGTGATGTGGCTTCACCCTTCATTGGACCTAACGGGGCTAGCGTGGTCTTTGGCCCGCAAAAAGGTGCTTCCCCTAACGCTGTGCTCCAACTTGAACAAGCTTTGACTAATTTTTCACAAGTTATCAAAGCTACTTGTGGCCAAGATATCGCCACTACTCCGGGTGCAGGCGCAGCTGGTGGGATCGGTGGGGCATTGCTTGCTTTCACTAACGCTACCTTGACTTCAGGGGTCGAGCTCGCGATCGCTTTGACTGACCTTGAGCAAAAAGCGACTGCAGCTGACATTTTGTTGACCGGCGAAGGCAGTTTAGATAGCCAAACAAAATTGGGAAAGACACCCCTTGGAGTTTTGCGCGCAGTTAGATCTGTTTCACCTGACTGCACCGTGATCGGCTTAGCTGGTAAGGTCGAGGCAGTTGCTGAATTGTATCAATTAGGTTTTGATGCTGTTTTTTCGTGTACTCCTGGTGTCATCAACTTGGAACGAGCCTTAAGATCGGGATCAAAGCATTTAACGCAAACAGCAAATGAAATAGCGCATTTATTGCAAAAATTTGTTTAGAGTGTTTGACTCTTTTAAAATAGCGCGTAGTTCAGTATAATTAAACTAATAATTTCAATGATAGACAGGTGAATCAAATGGAGATATCGGAGAAAGCTCCGGCTAAATTGAACTTCAGCTTAGATACCCCATTTCGTCATCAAAACGGTGAGCCAGAATGGAAAATGGTAATGATCGCAGTTGATTTAGCCGATTACGTACACATCCAGACCCTTCCTAACTCGCATAAGATAACCGTCTCGACCGACTCTGGTTTTTTACCAAGCGATCAACGAAACTTAGCCTATCAAGCCGCTAAGATGTTGCGCGATAAATACCAGATCAAAGAAGGCGTAGCGATCACGATCGATAAAAACATCCCCGTGGCTGCAGGTATGGGTGGGGGATCTTCGGATGCTGCCGCTGTCCTACGTGGCTTAAACAAGTTATGGCAACTTGGGCTCTCACGTGAAGAACTTGCTAAAATTGGGCTAGAGATCGATTCAGATGTTCCGTTTTGCATCTACAGCGAACCAGCCCTTGTGACTGGTAAGGGCGAGATCGTGACCCCGATCGGTCCTTTACCCCCATTAAAGATCATTATCGCTAAACCCCGTGACAGTGTCTCAACACCTAGTATCTTACGCAAGATCAACTATGATAAGATCAAACACCAAGATGTCGATGCTGTCGTTTGTGCGATCAAGGCACAAGATTATGCAGCGATGGTCACTAAGATGGGAAATACTTTAGAACCGATCACTGCTGGACGCCACCCTGAGATCTTGAAGATCAAGGAAAAAATGCTCCAATTTGGCTGTGATGCAGCTCAAATGAGTGGTAGTGGTCCAACAGTTTTTGGGATCTGTCAAAAGGCTTCACGAGCCCAACACATCTACAATAGTTTACGTGGTTTCTGTAAAGAAGTTTACATCGTTAGTCCTTATAATTTAGACCAGCAAACTTGTTTTTAAAAAACTAAGACCAGATAAAGTCCTTAACTGCTTAAGAACTCTATCTGGTCTTAGTTTTTTTAATGATGCCACGCAAGCGGGCGGTTGTTCCACAAGATCTTATCCATCGTATCTAAAACTTTAGCACTTTGATGCAGATCCGTATGATCCGTATTGGTATAAACGGCTTGATAATATTTAGACCAATTAGGATGAATGATATTTTTCAAAAATATTGACTGTACATTGGGTACTGAACCGTCAGTTTTTTCACCATCAACTGACCCCATCAAATTATAAAAATCGATACTAGCTAGCGGATCAAATTCTTTAAATTTCTTCAATAAACGCTGGTAATTTTTATCGGTCGAAACTTTGGCTTGAGCTTTGGCATAGCTCGTATTCTCATCTACGCTTTCATCGATCGGTGTTCCCAGTAAGATCACCTTAGGAAAAGCGATCTCTTTTTGTAACGAACTTGAATCTGCCAAAGCATGTATCAAAGCACTACCCCCCCATGAATGTGCGATCACATTGAGTTTATCGACGTGATAATCGCGGTGCAAGACCGTAAGTACCTGCTGCAACCACTTTGTCTGCGCTTGGTAATCTTTTGTATAATTCCAATCAAAGATCAATTGGATCAAAGCATTTTTCTTGTTAACCACACTACCTTGGACCTTGACCTTACCCGTTGGCGTCACATGGATCGTCATCGTCTTTTGTGCGATATTTTCTTTTTGGTAGTATTTGATCAATTTGCTGTAGGTCCAACCATTGCCACCCCAACCAGGAATTAAAAGCGTTGGAACGTTACTATATGAAATATCAGAACGCAATTGCTCCGTGCGTAATGCTTCACCCGGTGTTCCACGTAAGAGCCATAATTGCAGGCAGATCAACCCGACTAAAACACTTCCTAGAATTGCCCACCATTTTTTCAAGACTGTACTCTCCTTCTTTCTCCTAGTGCATAAATTATAGTCCTTTTGGTTGATTTATGCATCCGTTTTGACTTAACTTTTTTATTTAATAAATTCGATGATCAGACCGGTTCACAAAAATAATACTGCTAATTATAATCAAGATATAAACAAATAATTGGAGAAAAAAATTGAAAAATATTAAGGACTTTACAGTTAAGCACCCATATATTTCAGTACTGATCCTTCAAGCATGCATTATCATCATCTTTGGCACGCTGTGTTTACTATTTCCAACAGTCTTTACAAACGGTATTTATACTACGCTCTTTTCTACTATTTTTATCTTCATCGCTATCAAGATAGGATCAAATAAAAAATAAAGCCCCTTCTATGATCGACACCATAGAAGGAGCTCTATTTAAATCTTATTTTTGCACTGCTAGCAATTCGATTATTTCTTCAGTTGGAATACCAGCAAAATATCGGGTAAGGTCTATCTTGGCCATAGCTTGCCGAATTTCTGCTGGAGCGTATTTTACACCCGCTAAGAGCGCTTCTACGTCACTGACATCCTTTTTACCAAAGAAATCGCCATAGATCTTAACTGAAGTGATCACACCACTATCGATCAAGAAACGCGCATCGATCGTTCCACCAGTGAAACGATGGCGTCTTTGAACTGTAAACTCTGGGGAACGTCCATAGACCCAATCCCAATTTTTATACAGCTCTTGTTCGATCTTAGCAATTTCAGCTTTATCCGTCTCATCTAAATGATATTCAAATTTTTGGGCTTGCTCTAATGAATCTACTTGCCAGATCTTTTTGATCAATTCATCTCGGAAGGCGAAGGTATCTAGTGCTTGATACTGTTTGTCCAAATATGGCTTGATATTTGTTACGTGCGAACGAACTGACTTAACACCTTTTGATTCGATCTTATCTTTAGGTACACGCAACGCATTTTCAACCGCACTCGTATCCACATCAAACATCAAAGTCCCATGTGAGAAAGTTTTGTCGCCCTTCGTATACATTGCATTACCAGAAAATTTCTTGCCTTCGATCACGATATCATTGCGCCCGGTCACTTCAGCTTTGGTAGCCCCCATCTCATGTAGCGCTTTGACGATCGGTTGGACCAATGTCTTAAAATCACCGAATTTTTGATCTTTAGCTGGTACGACAAAGCTAAAGCACATATTGCCTAGGTCTTGATACATCGCACCACCACCGGAAAGGCGACGAGTGATCGTGATCTTGTTATCTTCACAATATTTCTGATTGATCTCTTCCATTGTATTTTGGTTTCGACCTACGATGATACATGGCTTTTCGATATAAAACAGCATAAACGGTGCTTCCAATTTACCACTGTTCATCAAATACTGTTCCGTTGCTAAGTTAGTTCTGATATCATCAGTTTGCATTACTAGATACTGCATTCTTCATCCCTCATTTGCCTAAAAATTAAATATTAGTTGGAAAACCAAGTGCCACATCAGCAGCATCCATCACAGCTTCACCTAATGATGGGTGTGGGTGGACAGTTAAGCCGATATCTTCAGTCGTTGCTCCCATTTCGATCGCCAAAGTCAATTCGTTGATCAGATCACTCGCATGGGCCCCAACGATCTGAGCCCCTAACAAGATATCCGTTTCTTCTTCGAAAACTAGACGAATAAAACCATCCGTCTTCCCCATTGAGATCGCACGCCCATTAGCAGCAAATGGGAATTGAGCCTTTTTAGCCTTAAAGCCCTTTTCTTTAGCTTCGGCTAGCGTCAATCCTGTCGTTGCGATCGAAGTATCCGTATAACAAACGGCTGGCATCGCACGATAATCGACCGTTGTCTTCATACCAGAGATCGCTTCAGCAGCTACTTTACCTTCATAACTAGCTTTGTGAGCCAAGGCAAAACCAGCCACGATATCACCGATCGCATAGATATGTGGGATATTTGTACGGCTTTGAGCATCAACTGGGATCAAACCGCGGTCATCGATCTTGACGCCGGCTTGTTCTAAGCCCATATCAGCGGTATTTGGACGGCGCCCGACCGAAACGATCACGTAATCAGCTGTGATCTCTTGAGCTTTACCGTCTATCTCAAAGGTGACTTTGACGTTATCATCTGTTTGTTCAGCATTCTTAGCCAAAGCATTGGTGTAGACATCTACCCCTTGTTTGCTAAAGTGATGTTCGACCACTTTGACTAGATCTTTTTCATAGTTAGCTAAGATCATCGGACCACCTTCAAGGATCGTCACATGGGAACCTAAGTTGGCATATGCCGAAGCTAACTCACACCCGATATAACCGCCACCAACGACAACTAATTCTTTTGGAACTTCACGTAAATTGAGCGCACCCGTTGAGTCTAAGACACGACCCTTGAACTTAAAGTTAGGGATCTCGATCGGATGACTCCCGGTAGCTACGATCAAATTATTGAAACTATATGTTTGAGCATGACCTTCCTTATCGATCACACGTAAATTGTGATCATCTTTCAAGAAGGCATCGCCCCAAACAACATCGATCTGATGCTTTTTAAATAGTGATGCGACCCCACCAGTGAGCTTAGAAACAACGCTATTTTTCCACTCGATTGTTTTATTGAAATCAAGTTTAGCTGCTGTTACTTGGAGCCCCATATCTTGGGAGTGCATTGCGTATTGGTAGTGATGCGCCGCTTCGATCAAGGCCTTTGAGGGGATACAACCTACATTCAAGCAGACACCACCGATAAATTCACGTTCGATCACAGTCACCTTTTGACCTAATTCGGCTGCGTGGATCGCTGCTACATATCCACCAGGGCCCGCACCGATCACGACTGTATCTAATTCAATTGAAAAATCTCCAACTACCATCTAGCTCATCCTTCCATTAATAACAATTCTGGGTCTGCCAATAATTCTTTGAGTCTGTTGACTGCTTTTTGAGCTGTTGCACCATCGATCACACGATGATCAAAGGCCAAGGACAACTTCAAAACACGTGCGATCTGAACTTCATCATCCACTACGACAGCTTCTTTAGTGATCTTACCCATACCTAAGATCGCAACTTCAGGCCAATTGATGATCGGCGTAAAGAAACCACCGCCGACCGAACCAATATTGGTGATCGACATGCCCGTGTAATTCATATCATCACGTGATAATTTATTTTCTTTAGCTTTGGCTGTGTTTTCCGAGATCTGTTCAGCGATCCCAAATAAGCTCAACGCATCTGCATGTTTAACATTTGGTACGAATAGACCATGTTCGGTGTCTGTGGCGATACCTACGTTGATGTAGTCTTTATAAGCGATCGTTTGATTTTGCATATCGACCGAGCTGTTGAAGATCGGGAATTCCTTCATGATCACGGCTAAAGCCTTGACCATATAAGCCATAAAGGTCAATTTGACACCACGCGTTGCCGCCAATTCCTTATACTTCTTACGGTGATCCCAAAGTTTATCCACGACAACTTCATCAAAGACATGTACATGTGGGATCTGTGAAACTGAACGCACCATTGCATTAGCCGTTGCTTTTCTGATCGGTGACATCTTTTCAACTGTTTCAGGCCATTGAGCACTTGCACTAGCTGGCAATGCAACGACTGATTCTTCTGTTTTAGCCTCAGGTGCTGCGACCGGTGCATCTTGTGGTAAACTCAAAGCTTGTTCGATATCAGCTTTAGTTACTTGTCCGTGACGGCCAGTTCCCTTGATCTTAGTCAGATCAACTCCATTTTCACGGGCAAACTTGCGCACGGATGGCATCGCTAAAACTGGTAAGGAATGATCTTGAACAGATGCTGCGACCGGTGTTGCTACGCTTGTTGGCTCAGCAACCGGTTGAGCCACGGGTTGAGCTGGTTCTTCGACTTTAGCTGGTGTTTCTGTCGCACTTGCATCAACATTGCCCAAACCTTCAGCCACTTCTAGCTCGACTAAAACATCGCCCACTTCAGCTGTTTCACCTTCCGGGACCACGATCGCAGTTACTTTTCCGGCTACAGGACTAGGAATTTCTTCGACGGATTTATCATTTTCGATTTGAACTAGATCATCATCTTCTTTGATCGTATCGCCGACTTTAACGTGCCATTCACCGATCACACCTTCAGCGATCCCTTCCCCAATATCTGGGAGTTTAAATTGATATTTACTCATAAATCTTCACCTTTCCTAGAAATTGACCGTTTCTTTTACTTTTTCAATGATATCTTGCTTGTTTGGTAACCAGATCGTTTCAGCATCGCTAAATGGATATGGTGTGTCTGGGGCATCGACCCGTGCGATCGGTGCTTCTAACGATAAAATCCCCTTTTCGGCGATCAAAGCGGCTACTTGAGAATTGATCCCAGCTTGGCGTTGTGCTTCTTGGACCAAAACAACTCGGCCAGTACGTTTGACTGACTCTAAGATCGTTTCTTCATCCAATGGTGAAACTGTACGCAGATCAACGACTTCTGCTTCGATCCCTTCTTTAGCCAATTCGTCAGCAGCCCGTAAACTTTCATGGACCATATAGCCGTAAGAGATGATCGTTACATCTTTACCTTCACGCTTGACCGCTGCTTTATCCAAGGCTACGGTGTATGCGTCATCTGGAACTTCTTGTTTGAAAGAGCGGTATAATTTCATATGCTCTAAGAATACGACCGGATCATCAGAGCGGATTGCTGCCGTCAATAGACCTTTGGCATCATATGGATCACTTGGGATAACAACTTTTAACCCCGGTGTTTGTGCCATCAGTCCTTCCAAACTATCGGAGTGCAATTCTGGCGTATGGACCCCACCACCAAATGGCGCTCTGATCGTCACGGGCATTTTACGGGTGCCACCTAAACGGAAACGTGTCCGCGCGATCTGAGCTGCGATCTCATCCATGACTTCAAAGACAAAGCCAAAGAATTGGATCTCAGGAACAGGACGAAAACCGGTCAAAGCTAAGCCAACTGCGAGACCACCGATCCCTGATTCAGCTAAGGGCGTATCAAAGACTTGATCTTCACCGACTTTTTCTTGTAAGCCATCAGTCGCACGGAAAACACCACCATTTCGACCAACATCTTCACCAAATACCAAAACATTTTTATCGCGTTTTAATTCATCTTCCAAAGCTTGTGTAATTGCTTTGATCATCGTTGTTTTAGCCATTATGCTTCCTCCTTAGCCGCAAATTTTGCAATTTGTTCCTCTAAAGTCGGTGGTGTTTCTACAAAGACATTTTGAAGATATTCACTCACCTTTTGTTTTGGCGCTTGTTCAGTCTTTTTCATCGCTTCATTGATCTGCTCATTTACTTCTTCAATGTAAGCTTCTTCTTGAGCTTCTGACCAAAGACCTTTTTCATCTAAATAAGTGCGTAATCTTACCAATGGATCTTTCTTTTCCCATTCAGCTTCTTCATCAGCGGTCCGATAACGATGCGGATCATCACCAGAAAGCGTATGTGGACCAAAACGATACGTCAAAGTCTCGATCAAGACTGGGCCATTACCTTCGACACTGTATTTACGTGCTTCGCTCATGACTAAATAGACTGCCAAAGCATCCATCCCATCAACTTGAATACCTGGGATCCCAGCAGCTAGACCTTTTTGAGCTAAGGTCGGAGCCGCAGTTTGGACCGCTCTTGGGACTGAGATCGCATAGCCGTTATTTTGCACAACAAAGATCGCCGGCGCTTGATATGCACCTGCAAAGTTGATCCCTTCGTAGAAATCACCTTGGGAAGTACCGCCATCACCAGTATACGTATATGCTACATTCTTAGCGCCCTTTTTCTTGAGACCTAGAGCTACACCAGCGGCTTGAACATATTGGGCTCCGATGATGATCTGTGGTGGTAAAGCAGCTAGATCTTCGGGATATTCATTTCCTAAGACATGCCCCCGCGACCACAAGAAAGCCTTTTCTAAAGGTAGCCCATGTAAGACTAATTGTGGAACATCACGATAAGCTGGTAATAAGAAGTCTGTCTTTTCCATCGCAAATTCAGATGCGATCTGAGAAGCTTCTTCCCCTGCTGTTGGCGCAAAGAAACCTAAGCGCCCTTGACGATTTAGCTTAGTGGAACGTTCATCTAACACACGCGACCACAACATTTGCTTGAATAATTCCACGATCTGTTCATCACTTAGATCTGGGAAAAAGTCTGGATCGATCACTTTACCATGTTCATCTAATACACGAAGCGGTTTGATCTCACTTGGAGAGATCGTCTTGAATGCTTCAAAATCAATTTTTTGTGCCATTTTAAAACTTCCTTTCTTCAAACATAAGGAATCAAATCTTATTTTCAATCTTCGTACAGCGCTTACATCGATAATTATAACGTATCGTTCACTAAAAGTTAATTTTGTGCACTCTTTAATTTGTTTCCTACCACCGAAAAAATCTTGATTTTGCGCAATATTTTGCGGATAATTTTTTTCTAGCTTGTGGACAATGTTACTTTTATCACAAGCTCCTAGTTTAAAATAATGTTTTAATTTTTTAAATTAAATCAAGATATTATCAGCCTTTTCCGCCGGATCGTTTTATTTGTAACTTATAGACATTAGAACTATAATACTTCTGTAGACTATGGAAGGGAAGTTTTAGATATGACACGCCGTAATGATTCCAAGCTCGAACACCGGCTTGAAGAAAACCGTTTGAACGATGCTAGACGTCGGGAAAATGAAGAAAAAGAGAAAGAAGCTAAGGAACACCGCGAAAAGTGAGCTTTAGTCTTCTAATAAAGTCCGAATTCTGATTTCGGACTTTTTTTACATATTTAGAAAGTAGATGATCAAATGGAACTCACCGAAACTAAGCGAAAATTATTTATTTTTACTCTATTGGCAGGTACTTTTACCATGTCGATCAGCCAATCAGCCCTTTCAACCGCTTATCCTGCCTTGATGCATTTCTTTGCGGTCGATGCGGCAACGATCCAGTGGTTGACGACTGGCTTTATGCTCATGATGTGTGTCATGATGCCTGTCAGTCCATGGCTGCTCAATAATATTTCTTTTAAACATCTCTATCTTAGTGTCTTAGCCCTCTTTGGGGTCGGCACTTTAATGATAATTTTTGCCCCAACTTTCTGGCTCGCACTTTTAGGCCGCTTGTTAGAGGCGACTGCTGTCGGTATCTTATTTCCATCATTTCAAACGGTCTTGATGACGATCACGCCTAAAGACAAGCGGGGACAAACCATGGGAGCCGCCGGATTAGTCATGGGTTCAGCCTTAGCAGTTGGACCGATCATCTCTGGGATCGTCTTAAACTTTTTGCGTTGGCAAGACCTCTTTTGGTTATTTTGCTTTTTAATGCTCGTGATCTTTTTGGTCGCTTGTGTGACGATCAGTGATGTCATGGAACGCAAGCCATCCCAGTTAGATGTTTGCTCTCTATTCTATGAAGGTTTTGGCCTAGGTACCTTATTATACGCTCTTACCGCCCTTAAAGATCCACGCCAGCCGTTGCTAAATATCTTACTTTTGGTCTTAGGTCTTTGTTTATTGATCGCCTTTTGTCGCCGTCAACTAAAGCTGACCACGCCACTTTTAGAATTGCGGATCGTTAAGTACCTTGATTTTGACATTGGCTTATTATTGACCGGGCTTTCTTACGTGTCCTTGATCGTTGTCACGATCGTTTTTCCGCTCTATTATCAAAAGATCCTCGGCTTAAGTCCGTTAGCTTCGGGGCTTTCCTTGGTCTTACCTGTTGTTTTACTGAGTGTGTTGAATCCTGTGACCGGTAAACTGGCCGACAAATGGGGCTTCAAACCGGTTCTTTTAGTTGGGGTCAGCATGTTGCTCGGTGGCTGGGCTGGACTGCTCTTATGGCAAGATCACCTTGGACTCCCACTCTTGATCGCCTTTTCCATGGTGATCGAAGGAGGCAATGCCTTTGTCATGATGCCGGCGACAACACTGGGGGCTAATTCAGTGCCTAAAAACTTGATCGCACATGCAACTGCGCTAACAACTACGATCCGCCAGCTCCTTGGTAGTCTAGGTGTCATGCTCGCGACCCTATTGTTAAGCAGTGCCGGTCAAAGTATTACCCAAAAATCAAGCTATTCCCGCGTCTTTATCTGCTTTTTATTCATCGAGGCCGTAGCGTTAGTCTTGGCGTTACGCTTAAAAGAAGTAAAAAAATAAGCTAGGAGGTACCCATGCAAGTGGGTGCTCCTAGCTTATTTGCTGTTTCAAAAAATTAAATCTCGGTACCTAAAATCCTAATAAGGATCGGCGATAATCGACTTATCACTTAATCAAAATCTAGAATAATATTATTGGTCAAAACGTCGGTGTAACTATATGATACGCGTTCAACGGCATTTTCTTCGTGACTTAATTCTACGATAAATACAGCGGGGAAAGTTTCCCGCAGAATCCCATGACGTTTAGTAACTTTTTTGCGTCCAACGTGGGACGTTACCGTTAAACCAGCGCCAATGCAATTGTCGAGCTTGCTCTTGATTTTTACTAATGTAGTTGGCAATGCGCTTCACCTCTCTGTGTAAAATATTGTAACATAATTTTACAAAAAACGCAATTATACCACACCCGAACAAACACTTCAATATTTAAAAGTTATTTTTTGACGATTTTTTCAGCGACTAAAGCATCAGCTAAGGCGACCATTTGTGCGATCGTTAACTTTTCAGCGCGGATCCCTGGCTCGATCGCAACTTTAGCCAAAGCTGCCTGCATTTTTTCTTTGATCTCAGGGGTCTTACCATACATTCCTTGCAAGTTGTTCCAAAGGCTCTTGCGTCGATGTAAAAAGATCCCTTTGACCATTTGCTTAAAGAACTTTTCATCAACTGGTCGATAAGTTTGAACGGCTTTTTTCTCTAAGACAATGATCGCAGAATCAACTTTAGGTTGGGGAATAAAAACTGTTTTAGGCACGATAAACGCCACTTTAGCATCCATCTCGTATTGCACCGCTACACTCAAAGAACCGTAATCTTTAGTCCCAGGAACAGCTGCTAAACGATCAGCGACCTCTTTTTGCATCATCACAACGATCCGGTCAAAATCAACCGGTGCTTCCAACAAATGTAAAATGATCGGTGTTGTAATGTAATATGGTAAATTAGCCACTAACTTGATCTTGTGCTTGCCATCGAAATTTTTAGCGATCAATTCCACTAGGTCAGCTTTGAGCACATCTTGATGAACGACTGTCACGTTATCATAAGGTGCCAAAGTATCGGCTAACACCGGGATCAAACGGTCATCGATCTCTAGTGCCATGACTTGATGGGCATTCTTAGCCAACTGTTCGGTCAAAGCGCCGATCCCGGGTCCGATCTCGATCACGTCATCTTCTGGCGTTACTTCAGCAGCTGCTACGATCTTATTTAAAATATTGATATCAGTCAAAAAGTTTTGGCCTAAACTTTTTTTAAACGTTAGCCCATAACTTTCCATGATTGCCCGCGTCCTAGTCGGTGAAGCGATCTCTGGTAATTGATTATTCATCGATTTTTCCTTCCTCTACTTGGTCTAAATATCTCAGTGCCGCAGCAAATTCTTCCGGTGTGATCTGGAAGAGATTCAACCGCTTATAGAGCTGTTTTCCATTGACATAGCCGATCCGCAAATATTCGCCCAAGATCCGGCGTCTGATCTTGGCCTTGGGTCCTGATATCAAGCCCGCTACTGCTAGATCTTCCCGACTGATCATCGGAGTCGCATCGGGCTCTTCGGTATATAGATTACGTAAAGCTTCCCGGATTGCCTCTGGATCAGCATGTTCAACGCCAAGACTGCCTTTGTGATCTGGGGCAGCAGCTTTTTTTGTCAGAAAAGCATGCTTGACCCCCGGAACAGCTTCTTGGATTATCTTACGGATCTTTTCCCCTGAAAAATCGGGGTCTGTAAAGACGATGACTCCGCGCTTGTCATGTAATTCTTCGATCTGTGCGAGTGTTTCATCACTGATCGCTGATCCCCTAGTCTCAAGGGTATCTGCATTGACGGCTAAGTTGATCCGCTTGGTATCATCTTTACCTTCAACAACGATAACTTCTTTGATCTTCATCTTATCTGTCATTTTATCTTCAACACTTTCTTTGCATTAGCAGTTGTGATCTGCGCTAGTTTTTCAGGTGCGATCTGTCTTTCTTTAGCTAAAAATTCTAAAGTATAGCGGGTCATCGCTGGTTCATTGATCTTGCCCCGAAATGGCATTGGGGTTAAATATGGGGCATCTGTTTCAACTAACATATGTTCCAATGGTGTCACCAAAGCAGCCTGTTTAACTTCCTTAGCATTGCCAAAAGTCACGACCCCACTAAACGACAATTCCATCCCTAGATCCAAAAATTTCTCAGCCCAGTCAGCATCCCCATTAAAACTGTGCATGATCCCACCGATTTTTGCGATGTCTGCCTTTTTTAAGATCGCATAGCAATCCGCAATCGCATCCCGATCATGGATACTTATCGGAAGTTGCAGTTCATGCGCAAGCTCTATTTGACGTTCAAAAACTTTCCATTGGACTTTTTTAGGTACATCACAGTGATAATCGAGCCCGATCTCCCCCAGAGCTTTTACTTTCGGATGAGCCAAGACTTCGCTTAATTTATTTTCAAAATTTGTATCGTAGTCTAAAGCACTTTCGGGATGACAGCCAAAAGCTCCATAGATCCCTGGATATTTCTCAACTAAGTCAAGCATTCGCTCCGTACTCGGGTCATCGTAACTGATGACTAACATTTCGGTCACATTTAAAGCTTTGGCCCGCTCGATCACATCAGGAATGTCATTTTTAAATTCTGTAGCATTGATATGAGTATGTGAATCAAAAATCTCCATTTTTTTCCTTTCTTACGCTAAAAGGCACACGGTCAGCCCATGTGCCTTCTATCACTTGATCAGCCAACTAATGATCCGGCTGGGATCTCATCGGGAACAGTTATTAATTGTACTGTATCACCAAATTCAGCTGATAAGAGCATCCCTTGGCTGATCTCGCCTCGCATCTTACGCGGTTGTAAGTTCGTTACCGCGATCACTTTTTTACCGATCAATTTTTCTGGTTCAGGATACCATTGAGCAATACCCGAGAGGATCTGACGTTCACCTTCATCGCCCGCATCCAATCGGAATTTGAGGAGCTTATCGGCACCCTTGACCCGAGAAACATCTTTGATCAAAGCCACCCGTTGTTCGACTTTATCAAATTTATCGAACTTGATCTCTTTTTTCGTTGACTTAAGTTCTGTCTTTTCAGGGTCAAATTCAGCTTGCGCTTCGGCTGCTTCTTGCATTGCTTTGCGCCCTTTTTGTTTTTCATTTTTAGTCATCTTAGACTTGATGTATTCAACTTCAGCTTCGATATCCAAACGTGGGAAGATCGGTGTTCCCTTCTTAACAACAGTTGTCTTTTCTGGGAGGGCAAAATAGTCCACCCCTTTGATAGCCATATCTTCTAATGGCAGACCTAATTGAGTAAAGATCTCTTTTGGTGCATGTGTCATCACTGGTTGCAACAAGATCGCGATCAAGCGCAAACTTGCAGCCAAGTGGGCTAAGACACTGTCCAATTCATTAGCTTTAGCTTCATCTTTAGCCAAGACCCATGGTTCAGTCTCATCGATATACTTGTTAGAACGTGAAACAAACTTCCATAGTGCTTCTAAAGCCAAGGCAAAATGCGCTTGATCCATGTTAGCTTCGTATTCCGCGATCGCTTCTTTAGCTGATTTTTCTAAATCTAGATCAAATGCCGTCACATTTGAAGTCAGCGTTGGGATCAGACCTCCACGATACTTATTGATCATCGCAACAGTCCGGTTCAATAAGTTACCTAAGTCATTAGCCAAGTCATAGTTGATCTTTTGCACAAAATCTTCTGGCGTGAAGATCCCGTCATTGCCAAATGGAACAGCACGCATCAAGTAGTAGCGCAATGCATCTAAGCCATAACGTTCAGTCAACATTTCAGGATAGACCACATTGCCCTTAGACTTAGACATCTTGCCGTCACGCATGACTAACCAACCATGACCGATGATGTGTTTTGGCAATGGAAGATCTAAAGCCATCAAAATGATCGGCCAGTAGATCGTATGGAAACGAACGATCTCTTTACCTACCATATGAACATCAGCTGGCCAATACTTGTTGAAAAGTTCTTGATCCTTGCTACCGTAGCCTAAAGCTGTGATATAGTTGCACAAAGCATCGATCCAAACATAGACCACGTGTTTTGGATCATTTGGCACTTTAACGCCCCAATCAAAACTAGTCCGTGTGATCGCTAGATCTTCTAAGCCTGGCTTGATGAAGTTGTTCAACATTTCATTTTTACGACTTTGGGGAATGATGAAATCTGGGTGTTCATTGTAGTATTCGACTAAGCGATCAGCATATTTGCTCATCTTGAAGAAATAGGATTCTTCTTCGACTAATTGAACTTCATGACCAGATGGAGCCTTCCCACCGATCATATTGCCTTGTTCATCACGATAAACTTCGGCTAATTGTGATTCAGTAAAATATTCTTCATCAGAAACAGAGTACCAACCTTTGTAAGAGCCAAGATAGATATCACCTTTATCCAAAAGTTTTTGGAAGATCTTTTGGATCGCTTCTTCGTGATATTCATCCGTTGTCCGGATAAATTTATCATTTGTGATCTCAAGTTCTTGCCATAATTTTTGGATCGAGTCCGCCATCATATCAACATATTGTTTGGGCGTCATGTTCAAGTCTTGTGCTTTTTGTTCGATCTTTAGCCCGTGTTCATCTGTCCCTGTCAAAAAGAAGACATCAAAATCTTGCAGACGCTTGTAGCGTGCCAAAACATCGCAAGCGATCGTTGTGTATGAGTTACCGATGTGTAGCTTTCCTGATGGGTAATAGATCGGCGTTGTAATGTAATATGTCTGTTTATCAGCCATTAACTAGTCATTTCCTTTCGCTTAAAACTGCTATTAGTGCAAGTTTATCATCGTCAAATTTTCAATAAAAATAGTATAACATAACCACGTACCTATTATTAGCTGTTTCAAGCAAAAAAACAGGAACTAGGCGTATTTATGTGCAATTTTGCCACAAGTAGCGGCTACGATCGCAGCTAAAAGATCATCGATAAAGGTATTGACGTGTTCTGGACTCGTATCGAATTTCTTGATGATCCCAGATTTTACGCGGTCAAAATATCCAAAGTTGGTAGCTCCGATCGTACCATAGATATTGGCGATCTGTAAGGCTAAAGTTTCATCGACACCAAAGACTCCCGAATCATTTTCGATGATCTCGGCTAAGGGTGAAGCCACCTTTCCTTCTTCGGTCAACCGATCGAGTTCTAACATAACCATCGCATTATTCAATAATTCCCGCTTGTGCATCACATCATTGACATCGTTTTTGCATTCTTCTAAGGTCAGACCCAATTCAAAATCCTTTTGGGTCTCATAGACCAACTTAGCCAATTCATCCAAGCTGACACCGCGTTTGGCTAAGCGTGCGATCACAAATTCATGTGCCTTCGTATCGGGATATTTAAAATCTTTTTGATACATTGAAATACCTCCTTTTATTAACGTAATAAGTAGTCTACACCTAGCGTGGCTAAAAGCTGATTGACTGGCATAGCATAGAGTTCTTTAAACTTTTCAGCAGGTTTTTCACCTAGATCGGGTAAGATAAATGAATTTTGACCATCGACCTTGAAACGCCCCGCATAAGCTGATTTAAACGTTAAATTCTCTTGCCAAGGTGTATGATAAAATTCAAATAAGGCACTTGTTTCCAAGCGTAATTGCCGTTCACTCAAAACAGGCGTTATCGTGATAAAATCATTTAAGTGCATGGACAATAAATTCCATTCGCTGAGTTGCTTATCAAATGATTTCCATAAACGTACCACACCCCGCCGCACTTCAAAAGCTGTCTGGAGTGATTTTTCTGTCATGACCGCATAGAGTTTTTGCGCTGCAGCTAAGGAGATTGGATAATTTTTTTCTAATTCTGGTAACACTTGTGCTAGATCATCAGCAAAAAAGACTAAAGCATCTAATAATGTTACCGTCCGTAAGACCATCCATTCATCGCGTTTTCCTTTTGGCTCAGGCTTTAAGATCGCTAAAACACCTTTTAGATATAACTCTTCGACGCTTTCATCTACAAAACCCAATTCCCGTTGTTTAGCATAGACTTTAGTGTGTAAGACCGTATCATATAGGTCGATCCCTGCTAGCATAAATTTATGATCTTTATTCGTATCGCCGGTCGTCAAATTAAACGCTACTTGTGGTGTCTTATCTAGCATCAATAAAAAGTGTAATAGCTCATGCGCGATCGTATAATCCGGATCTGTTTGATCATAAACATCGACCTTTAATTTTCCACCATGTAAATAGTGCTGGGCTTGGTCATGGCGTAAATAGCCCACTTTTTTAGGTTCTTTAAATTCGATCTCGACTCCAGCAGGAAATTTTTCCTCAACTTGAGCGATCAATTCTTGGGTTTTAGTTGTCAAATCATTTTTGTTCACGTTTATTTCCTCTTATCTCTTCTAAGATCTGCTTAGCTGTAGCTGAATCACGCGCTTTTTTAGCTAATAACTCCGCTACGACAGCTGAAACTTCACTTGGGCTAGCTCCCACTGCGACGGCTAAGCTTTTCAATTGTAATTTCATATGGCCCTTTTGGATCCCATCAGTCACTAAGGCATATAGTGCTGCTAAATTTTGGCCTAAGCCAACAGCCGCCACGATCTTTTCTAATTCCTTAGCATCTTGTAATTCTAAAAGTTGATGGTTAAGTTTGACTAGCGGCACGATCGAGACCGAACCACCAACTGATCCTAGTGGTAAAGGCAATTCTAATTCACCGATCAACATATCGCCCTTGACTTGCCAAGTACTCAAGCCCTGGTAACTACCATTGCGGGCAGCGTAGGCATGCGCACCAGCTTCGATTGCCCGCCAGTCATTACCACTGGCGATCACGACTGCATCGATCCCATTCATGATCCCTTTATTATGCGTCGTTGCTCGATAAGGATCAAGTTGGGCTAAGCGGCTAGCAGTAGCGATCTTTTGCGCGATCTTTTCTCCCGCTAGCTCGCCTTTAGTCAGCGCAGATACTGGGATCTCACACGTGACTTTTACTAAACAGCGTGTTGCATAATTGGATAAAATACTCAATAAGATCTCTGCATCAAGCTCAGTTTGCAAATAACTCGCACAAGCCTCTAACATCGTATTCAACATGTTAGCGCCCATCGCTTCTTTAACATCAACGATCAGATCAAGAGAGACCAGATCTGGAGCTAAGATCCGTATTCTGATCTCACGGGCACCACCACCGCGGCGAACGATCGACGGATGAGCTTCATTAGCCAATTGAAGTAATTTAGCTTGCATTTGTTCAAGTTGTTGAGCTAATTTAGTGGCATCTTTGACCTGTTCGATAACGATCTGCCCGATCATTAAGCGTTCTTTTAGCTCACTTTTGAACCCTCCACCCCGCTTGACGATCGCTGCTCCATGGCTGGCAGCGGCGATCACCGAGGGCTCTTCCGTCACCATTGGGATCAGATATTCTTTTCCATCAATGACATAATTTAACGCCAAGCCTTCCGGGATCTGATACTGCGTGATAAAGTTTTCGATCATCGTATCACCCAGTGTAAGATCAAGTTTTGGCGCTATCAAAGAATCCACTTCAGCTTGCGTCAATTTTTTTTGTTGTACTAAGATATCCAGCCGTGTCTGGCGATCTTTTTGATAGTATTTGCTAAATCCGTTCATATATATTTCCTCAGATCTCTATTCTGTTATCCGTTAGACCCTTTTAGTTTAAGCATTATCATAAAAAAATACAAGTATCGAAATTCCGCTACAAATAACAAGAGCCCCACCATATATCATGGTAGAGCCCTCATTATTGACTGCATTACTTGCCCTTTATTTAATTATCAGTTAAAGATCGATTCTTTAAAACTCGCAGTCAATGTATTATATTGCGCCATGACTGCAGCCTTGAGCGCATCCACGTTGACTGCTTTTTTCTTGGCTTGGAGCAACTTCGCATCTGCTAATGTAGCTTGGTCCATCAAAGTTTGGAGCTCAGCATATGACGTGATCGTCACTTGTTTTTGGTTATACGTGATCGTGATCGGTCTTAAGCTATCTTTTTTGGCGATCCGTTCATTAAACATTGCCTTTTTAAATTCAGCATAGTTTGCATATTGATCACCCCAGATCTTTTCAAAGATATAAGCATCCGAAAGCTCTCTGTTATCCGCTTTAGCCTGTTTTTGATATTGATTAGAGACATAAGGGATAAAGCCATTTTCCCAACCTTTAGCCGCTAAAAGTTCAAAAGCTGTCTTTCTAAATAGCAATCCCCCTACGCTTCCAGCATCATTTTGCAAGCCCGCATAGATCGGCGCATACATTGAGACTGTAGCATAAATGTTTTTACCATACTTACCACCACTATAGTTCCGAGCCACGACAATATTATTGTCGATCAAACTTTCCCAGCTCGTCAATTTTTGGGCTAGTTCTTCACTTAACGCAGTATCACTCACAATATCTTGTGCAGTTTTAGCATTATAAGTTATCGTTCTTAGATACTGTCGCTTAAGCTCGCTGTTTAGCCCAATTATCGCTTGAGCCTCAGCATGATCTAAAAGATATGTCACATCAAAGACTCCATGCATATATCGCTCTAGATCAGCGCTAGTTTGGATGTCAGTAAAACTCTTGTTCTGTGTCTGTCCCGTTCGATCTGTCCAATCAACCGCTAGATTCAAGGCATAGTTAGCTTGCGTTGGAGACCAAGGACCTTCTAATAATCCCTGAGCAAATGTTTCTGCTCCGATATCTCCACGCCGTCCATGACCATTAAAGTAGATCGCACCATCAAAATTATGGGTCATCTCATGCGTTGCGACTGCGACTCCATAGTCACTGAGCTGTCCATCTACAACAAAATGCACTAAACTCCCAGTTGCATAGGCTCCAGTACCATTTGCTCCGTACAGCTTACCGATCGGGGCAAAGAATTCATAGACCCCTGTGACCGATTTATCCAATTTATTGACCCAGCGATTCTGATAATTTCCAGGCTGTTTAGTATCAATGATCCAATAACCATCCCACATCGGAATGTCGCGCGTCAATAATTGGCCTTTTACATTTTCGGATACGATCCGATACCAAGTATCATAGTAATTTGCCATGATCTGGGCATACTTAGCGACTTTCTGGTCGACTTGATCTTGCATTGCGCGATATTTATCTGGTTCTTTCTTCAATGCTTCATCGATATAACGTTCATAGATCCCAAAAGAGATCGTTGACATCGTCGTAAAGATAAACATATTTCGCTCACTTAAATTGAGCACTGGAAGTAAATAGTTACGATATTCAGCGCGATTTTTGCCTTTCATCCGTTCATAGACCCGAACTTCAGCATCCGGTACTTCCTTTGAAGCTGCCTCATAGACATACGCTTTAGTCGCTGTTTTGAACCACGTATTGTCATCTAACTGTGGAGCAAACAAACGACGATTACGGTCTAAATATGCAACGACATCTTGATCACCTGTCAGTGGGCTAAAGAGTGCTGTATATGTCGCATAGTTATTTTTGACCGCTAATTTGGTTCCCCCTAGCTTAGAAAAGTCACTCAGCCATGACAAAATATCTACTTTCTTACCGTAAAAATCTGGGTAGTAAGCTGCGATCGCATGCAGATCTAGCTCACCGTAATTGATATGATATAGTCGCTCTAGATAAGCCAAGGCTAGTGTCAATTCTAATTTTTTAGCTTCTAACTTCTGCTTGAGATCGGCCCGGATCACTGCAGAAGTTGGATCAACGACAGCCATTGAGGTCGTCAAAGAACTCAATTGTGCTTTGATATCTTTTTTGACTTTGGCAAATGCCCCTTGGAGATACAACTCATTTAGCTGTCCGATCCGTACTTGTTCTACCGCCTCGGCTTCGATCGCAGCTGTTTTTTCAGCCGTCAACACTTCATCTGGATGTACTTTTCGATAATTTTCAAGTGCCGTATTTTTAGCCTTTTTCAAACTATCTTCTGATGGCTGTAACGCTAAACTTGCTGTTGTTTCTGAAGAATAGTAGTTCAATGAGCGGTAAGCAGCAACGACTTCTGTGAGTAATTCCTCCCATGCTCCCCCCAATTGATATGGCGTATAGAGCAGTCCATTAGCGAACTGATACTCACTGATATTGGTTTGTTTATACTCACCTAAGGACTCAAGCGCTACTTGGGTCACCGTTTCATCAGCAAAATGGAGCAACAAGCTCGTCAACTGCCCCGGCTCTCCGACCGAATCGCCCACGACTTTGCCCGCTTTCATTGGTACAACTGCCGTCAATGCTGTCGTATAAAGTTTATCGCTTGGCAAGACTTTATTTCCGTATTTCAAAATAGTATACCGATCATAGAATGGAAGTAACTTTTCCATATTTCTATAAGCTAATTCACGCTCGGCTTGATAATTTGGTAATTGTGAATAATCGATCGTTTGAGTTCCGGCAGCACCTTTCCATATTGGAGCCGTGACTTGCCATTTTTGAATCATTTCTTTGGCAACTGCTTCAGTGATCGCAGTCGGATAATCATTAGCTAGACCGCTTGCGACCTCAGAAACATAGTAAGCCTTTTGATGCGGTGGCCTTTTGAAATCAACATCACCGTGGAAAATATAACCATTTTCCAACTTGACTGCACTTATCGCTTCAACGACCCGCCCGTTTGTCCAAGCACTACCGACCAAACCACCAGCACGTTTTGCCAAGCCATCATTTTTTATCGTCCCAGTAGCATAACTCTTTTCGACCGAGCCACTTGCCAAACGTCCGACTAAGCCCCCAACATTATCATTGGTATCATGGACCTTAGCTGTCAGATAGACATCGGCAAAGCTACGTGCGATCTTAGAATTTTCAGCATAGCCGACTAAGCCTCCACCTTGATCATAAGCATTGCCTGTCAGGGTGATCGTACCAGTAAATGATGACCGTGAGATCTGCGTGTTATTTTTGATCCGCGCTGCTAGCCCACCTGTCGTTTGCGTCGAACGAATATCACCTTTTATATTGACACCACTGATCAAAGCTCCATCTAAGACACGAGCTAAACTACCAGTATCAGCAACATTATCAGTGATCTCAACATTTTAAAATGTGATATTATCTATCGTGGCACCCTTGACCACATTAAACAGCGGTTTATTCAAATTGTAGATCGTATAGGCATTATCAGCCTTACTGCGCAAAGTCCCGCTAAATGTTTCAGTGATATAACTAGCATCTGTATCGGCAAGACCAAGCGCATCCAGATCAGCTGCAAGTATGAAGTCACCCGTTGGATCAGCTTTTATTGCCTTGAGCAACTCGGCAAAATTGGTATATTCATTTGAAACTTCTGTCTTATCGATCAAAAAAGTATGTCCCGCAGAAAAATCACGTTTATCAGCTTGATATGTCACCAATTCTGGCGTTGCGATCGTAGCTTGATACTTAGTTTTGCCCCCGAGCTCGACCTCCTCAAATGAAGCGATCGGCAAATACCAATCTTTTTGTTGAGCCGAAACGATCTTAGCAACATATTTATTAGGATCAGTTGGTAATTCAGCTAAACTAGAGACTAACTCTAGACCACCATTTGCGCCTAATTGATATAAGCCGATATTATTGAAATTTTTTAGCTCAACTTTTTTAGGGGTCAATTCCACCGTGATCGGTTTTAAATTCTCTGTCTGATCACCTTGGCCAATATCATAAGTGTATTCTGTTTCGAGTCGATAATTCGTATTGTAAGCCAGATCAGCAAAAGTCGTCGTTAAAGTAGCCAGATCAACTAATTTTTCAGTTACTTTTTCGTTATCCTTGTACAAACTTACTTTTATAGCCCGCAATTTCTTATCAGGATCAGTTACAGTGTAGCTAACGGTAGCTGTTTTATTATCAACAGCTTCGTCTGCGCTAGTGAGCTCGACTAACGGTTTAGCATATAACTTAGTTCCTTGAGCAACGACCTCATTTACTGGGGCTTTGGTGATTTTACTACTCTTTTCTACACGGGCGAGTTCTTTTCCTTCGGCATCGCGTGTCACTTCATATATGATCGTGCGCTCGCCTGCTTGACCTGCCGTTTTGACGACGGTGGTTCCAATAAAAAGTTCGGGATCATTTTGAAGCTCACTCGTATATGGGATCTCTTCCAACACGACTTCTTCTGTCACCGTTGTTTTGGGTTTAGTCCCACGTACAACCGCTTCAGTCACTGGGGCTTTCGTTATGGTATTGCTTTTTTCTACGCGGCTTAGTTCTTTTCCTTCAGCATCACGTGTCACTTCATACACGATTGTACGCTCGCCTGCTTGGCCTGCTGTCCGTACGCTGGTCGTGCCTTCAAGCAATTCTGGATCATTTTGAAACTCACTCGTATATGGGATCTCTTCCAACACAACTTCTTCTGTCACTGTTGTTTTGGGCTTAGTTCCACGTGCGATCACTTCGGTTACTGGGGCTTTCGTTATGGTATTGCTTTTTTCTACGCGGCTTAGTTCTTTTCCTTCAGCATCACGTGTCACTTCATACACGATTGTACGCTCGCCTGCTTGGCCTGCTGTCCGTACGCTGGTCGTGCCTTCAAGCAATTCTGGATCATTTTGAAACTCACTCGTATATGGGATCTCTTCCAACACAACTTCTTCTGTCACTGTTGTTTTGGGCTTAGTTCCACGTGCGATCACTTCGGTTACTGGGGCTTTCGTTATGGTATTGCTTTTTTCTACGCGGCTTAGTTCTTTTCCTTCAGCATCACATGTTACTTCATACACGATCGTGCGCTCGCCTGTTTGGCCTGCTGTCCGTACGCTAGTTGTGCCTTTAAGCAATTCTGGATCATTTTGGATCTCACTCGTATATGGGATCTCTTCCAACACGACTTCTTCTGTCACTGTTGTTTTTGGCTTAGTACCACGTACGACCACTTCCGTTACGGGCGCTTTTGTTATCGTGTTGCTCTTTTCTACGCGGCTTAGTTCTTTACCAGTGGCATCACGCGTTACTTCATACACGATCGTGCGCTCGCCCGCTTGACCTGCTGTCCGTACGCTTGTTGTGCCTTCCAGTAATTCTGGATCATCTACATATTGCGTTTCATATCCTACTGGCTCGGTCTTCATTTCTTCGCTCACCGTTACTTTTGGCTCTTCAGGAACTTCGACTTTTGTGCCACGTGCGATCACTTCGGTTACGGGCGCCTTCGTTATCGTGTTACTCTTTTCTACGCGATTCAGTTCTTTTCCTTCAGCATCACGCGTCACTTCATACACGATCGTGCGCTTGCCCGCTTGACCTGCTGTCTGTACGCTTGTTGTGCCTTCCAGTAATTCTGGATCATCTACATACTGCGTTTCATATCCTACTGGCTCGGTCTTCATTTCTTCGCTCACCGTTACTTTTGGCTCTTCAGGAACTTCGACTTTTGTGCCACGTGCGATCACTTCGGTTACGGGCGCCTTCGTTATCATGTTACTCTTTTCTACGCGATTCAGTTCTTTTCCTTCAGCATCACGCGTTACTTCATACACGATCGTGCGCTCGCCTGCTTGGCCTGGCGTCCGTACGTTTGTTGTACCTTCAAGCAATTCTGGATCATCTACATATTGCGTCTCATATTCTACTGGCTCGACTTTGGTTTCTTCAACCACAGTTGGGATCGATCCTTCTTGAATTTCTGGTTTAGTCACTTCAATTGCTGCTGAGCCAGTATTCGGTGTTTTATCACTATTGGGAACTACTTTTTCTGTAACTGGTCGTGTAGTCGGTACTGACTCTCCAGGGTGCTTGATATCACTAACTAAAATATAACCAATATATTGATAGCCAGCATGTTGAGTCGATATTTCTGGTGAATTTTCATCTTCCGCTACTAAGCAAGCTCGATCATAACTGCTTAGCTCGGCAAAATTTGGACTAGCACTAGCCACTGAACTTCCTACTCCTACAACCGTCGAAGCCACAATGATAGCTGTCAAAAAGCGATATTTACGTGCTCGTTTTGGCAGTACTCCTAGCCCCATGATCAGTGCTGTAGCTCCAAACAACCCTAATTCCCAAGGCATTTCAAGTTCGCCCGTTTGTGGTAAATTCTGCGTTGCCACCGGGCGATAAACTAGATAATAGACTTGGTCACTACCAACTTTAGTCTTAGGTGGATTATCATAAATAACTTTTGCCCTTTGTTCTGAAGTTAAACTATTCTCAGTTACATGCTGGAATTTGATCTGATACTGTTCTTTTTTCTTTGTTCCGATATGAGTACCAGCTATCTCATCCCCTTGGATAACTGCGGGAGTCCCGAAAACAAACATTGTCCCAACTAAAACAGAAAATACTCCCTGTGAGAATTTTCTGATCGCAAATCGCTGTTTTTGTTCCCCCATCTGCCACTTCGAGCGGTTTGACTTAGCCATAATTTTCTCCCTTCACAATTCACACCATAAATTGCTACAAAACTTAAGTTAAAATAATTAAATTTTTCTAAAATTCTTCCATCCTGCTGTTAAATTACCATATATCAGAATGTTTCAGCAAGTTTTTGAGCCAGCTTTACCTTAATATGTTTTAGACGCTGCCATTCTGTTATAATATTAAGCATGAACACTAGGAATTTTTAAAAAACATGAGGTGACACCGATGTCAAAGCAAAAAAAATTCTATCTCCTGCTGCTTAGTACTTTTTTAGGTTTATTTTGTTTAAACTTTAAGTCAACTACAGTAGCTGCTCGTACTTCTTTTACCATGGGGATCTTAGAAAATGATAAGCCATATAGCTACAAAAATGGGCAAAACTGGCATGGCTTTTCTATCGAATTAGCCCATCAATTAGAAGAAGTGACCGACACTAAGATAAACTTCCAAGCGTATTCGAGCCAAGAAAAAATGCAAACGGCTTTAAAAAACGGGCAGATCGACTTCATCTTGGGTGATAAAGCTAATTTTTCTAAGAGTTATCAAAGTACCAAAGCTTTCCTCTATCCCAAAAATGTCCTCTTTACCCGCCAAGATGCTAAAACAAAAAAACTCGATAAAATGTTGCATAAAAAAGTGGGGCTGCTAGAAAGTGGCCAACAACAAGCTCTCCTAAAAGAGCTCGATTTAAAGCCCGTCGTCTTCGCTGATCCAGCAGAACTGCTGGCAGCCCTTGAAAAATCACAAATATCAGCGGGCATCCTAAACGACTACAACTACTATGCCCTCTTAAAAGCTGAGCCCACATTAGCTAAGGCTCCGGTCAAGGCGACTAAGGCCGAAGAAAATGCTGTTTTACACCGCATTTCAGATCCAAACGTCTTAGCATCATCTTTGAGTTTGATCACCCACAATCATCCCAAGATAAATGAAACTTTAACAAAAGGCATCGACGAGTTGCGCTCTACCGAAAAGATCGCTGAGCTCTCGCAAAAATATTTCACCAAGGATCTGACCTTAAATTAAAAAAGCGATCCACTGCCATGAATTTCATAATAGTGGATCGTTTTTTATTTTTGTAACATTGAGTACAAGACACCTTCACGTACGCCACTTTCTGAAAAGATGACTTCAGAGATCTGTAAGTATTCCAATAAAAAGGCAACTGGCGTCAGGCCACTTATGATGATATCTGCTCGAGGCGCCTCACTTCCCAAAACAGCTTTTCTTTGCATCATATCTTTACCGAGCCAATCGGTATATGTCTCTAAAAACATATACGCAGATAATTTCAACCCATGGATCTGATCAAGTTCATCTTTACCTGACCGCAATAACTCTTGGCGAGCAACGGTGCGGTTGGCGCCACCTAGTAAGACTAGTGGTAAGCCTTCCCCTTCCTTTAACCAAGGAAGCTGATGGAACTTATAATTTAAAAAGCGGGCAAAAGAAAAAAGGTCGCGAGCACTGATCTTATCAGTCGCATGAAATTTCTCAGTCAAACTGACCGCCCCATAAGGAATGCTGATATAATTCACAGCTTTTCGATCTTTAACTACAACTAGTTCAAAGCTACCGCCACCCATATCACAGATCACACAATCTTTGACAGTCAAAGTATTGACCACTGCTAAATAATCATAGTAGGCTTCTGAACTTCCTGAGAGCACTTCAACATCAACATCAGTAACTTCTTTGACTTGTTGTAAAAATTCATTTTGGTTTTGCGCCTCACGCACGGCAGCTGTGGCGATCCCGCGAACTGACACGTTAGGCAGATCGCGATAAAGTTTTTTAAATTTCAACAATGCAGCTAAGGTCCGCTGAATAGCCTGAGGTTGCAAGATCTTTTGACCATCGCTTTGCCCCATTCCTTCGACTAAACGCGTCATCTCTTTGGCTCGTTTGATCTCTTTGAAACTACCATCAGGCGCGATCTGCGTGATCGACATGCGCGTCGAATTAGACCCAAAATCAAGCATCACTAAATTTTTCAAATTCCACACCTCGACTTATTTAAGTACCTTTATCTTATCACATTTTTCTCAGAAATCATTAATATAAATGTCGTTTCCACAAAAAAAGACTGACATCTGCCAGTCTTTTATATTAATCAAAATAGTTGACGCCAATAGCAGCCCGTACTTCAGCTAAAGTTTGTTCTGCTACCGCATTTGCTTTTTGACTACCTTCTTTTAGCATTGTGTAAACACTAGGGATATCCTTAGCAAATTCTTCTCGGCGTTGTCTGATCGGTCCTAATTGAGCTTCAAGCACTTCGTTTAAGTAACGCTTGATCTTCACATCCCCAAGGCCACCAGCTTGGTAGTGTTCTTTTAATTCAGCCACTTTTTGTTTGTCGGGATCAAAGATATCCAAATACGTAAAGACCATGTTGCCTTCGATCTGACCAGGATCTTCAATGTGGATATGGTTAGGATCGGTATACATTGACATTACTTTTTTGCGTAAAGTATCGGCATCATCGGCTAAGTAGATCGCATTGCCTAAAGATTTACTCATCTTCGCATTGCCATCAAGCCCTGGCAAACGACCAGATCCTTTAGGTGGAAAGACACCCTGTGGTTCGACTAAAACTTCTTTGCCATAGATCGAGTTAAAACTACGTACGATCTCACGCGTTTGTTCCAACATTGGTTCTTGGTCATCACCTACTGGGACCAAATTAGCCTTAAACGCAGTAATATCAGCTGCTTGACTCACAGGATAAGTGAAAAAGCCAGCTGGGATCGAACGTTCAAAATTCTTTTGGGCGATCTCAGTCTTGACAGTCGGATTGCGTTCTAAACGTGAAACAGTAACTAAATTCAAATAATATAGATTTAGTTCTGCTAAAGCCGGGATCTGTGATTGCACAAAGATCGTTGATTTAGTGGGGTCGATCCCCACAGCCAAATAATCCAACGCAACTTCGATCAATGAATTTTTGATCTTTTCTGGATCGCGGGCATTATCCGTCAATGCCTGTTGATCAGCGATCATGATAAAGGTGTCATATTTACCCGTATTTTGCATTTCGACCCGATTTTTTAACGAACCGATATAGTGTCCGATGTGCAATTTACCTGTGGGACGATCACCAGTCAAAATAATATCTTTTGCCATAATATTTTCCTTCCCTAACTTGAGCGTTTAAACAGGTCAGATACTAAAAAAACGCCCTAATACCATAAAGATATTAGGACGAGTTACCGTGGTGCCACCTAACTTGCAAAATGCCGCTCAATTACTTATCTAGTTGTCTTCTCGCGGCATCCAATTCATAAAGTCGTGCATCTTCTCAGCTAATCGATGCCTCTCTGTTAGGTGACTCACTACTATTTACCGTTCAGCGAAGTTTAACTTTATTGTAGTTGATGTTAGTGTCGCTGTAAAGTAGTAAATTTTCGTAACATGTGACCTCATTTTAAATATATCAATTTTTCACCTTAAGTAAAACTAATAGCTACCAGCAGGTTCCCATCTGTATTATAATGTAGGTAAAAATTTCGGAAAAAGAGGTGAGCTGATCATGCGTGATGTTAATAAACATCTTAAGCGCGAATATGAAGACTGGGAAAAAGTTCAAGCCAAAGAATTGACTAAACTAAATGCAGCTATGCGCCATTTATCACTCAATGTCTTTGCCTATCTTTTGATCTCGATCATCGAATGGATCTTAGCCTCGATGAGTCACTCACAAACTTTACGGGCGGATGCATTCAACAACTTATCTGGGATCATTTCGACTTCACTATTGATGATCGGGATCCACATTGCCCGTGACATCGATGATGATGACATTGCCGGGGTCGTTCCCTTGCCTAAACTTTCTTTGCACAAAACTGGAAATGATCAACGGATCCAATTTACCCGCTTTCGCTATGAGACGATCTTTACCCTCGTCACAGGGATCGTAATGATCGCTATCTCATTGAGCGTTATTTTCCAGGGGATATCCGGGCTATTTTCACCTGATAAACGAGTCGTACCGCAGCCGATTGCTTTAGTCGGAGCTGGGATCGCTAGTGTTATCATGTTACTTGTCTGGTATAATAATAAAAAATGGGGGCATCGCTTACAAAATGCCTCATTGATTGCCTCAGCTCAAGATAGTTTGAGCGATGCCTTGACGAGTTTAGGCACACTGATCTCGATCGCTGGTGCTCTCCTATTTAAGATCAATTGGCTTGATGGTGCAGCCAGTATTCTAGTCGGTTGTTTTATCTTATATTCCGGCGCACGGATCTTCATGGAGAGCAGTTTGAATCTCGCCGATTACTTTGATCCTAAGGCAGAAAATACCTTCCGTATGGCGATCAAAAGTATCAAAGGTGTCACCGAAGTCGATGAATTGAAAGCCCACTACAATGGTAATCTAGTTACCGTTGATGTTGTGATCATCGTCAATGCTAACATGAATGTCTTAGAGAGCTATCACTTAGCCGAATACATCGAAGACATGATGCGCCGTAAATTTGGGGTGATCGATACCGATGTTTCATTTATCCCTGATACAAACACGATCACTGCTAAAACTACCAAAAATCTAACCCCAAGAAAAAGACGTCCTAAATAAGGTAACTCTAGGACGTATATCTATAGAAAGTTGAGGTCTTATTATGCAAACAGAAACAGCAATTTTTGCCGGTGGATGCTTCTGGTGTATGGTCAAACCATTCGATACCTATCCAGGCATCAAAAAAGTTATTTCCGGTTATACAGGTGGACATACCATTGATCCGACCTATGAAGAAGTCAAAACCCAAACAACAGGCCATACCGAAGCCGTTTTGATCGAATTTGATCCAAGCGTAGTTTCATATGAACAACTGGTTGAGATCTATTGGAATCAAACTGACCCAACTGATGCGATGGGACAGTTCCAAGATCGCGGTGATAGCTACCGTCCCGTTATCTTCGTCAAAGACGACACCCAGCGTGAGATCGCCGAAAGATCACGAACAGCGCTAGCAAATAGTGGACGGTTCGACAAGCCGATCGTGACCCAGATCGAAGATGCTAAACCTTTTTATCCCGCTGAAGAATATCATCAAGATTTTTACAAAAAAGATCCAGCACGCTTTGAGTTAGAAGAAGCTGGTGGTCGCCAAGCTTTTATCGAAAAATATTGGAAATGACTAGATCCGAGTTTACCTATTGGGTGGACTCGGATTTTTTATTAAAGATTTTTTATCTTTTTCACTAAAAAATCACTTACGAAGGGCTAACTTACTTTGCTATGATAATCACTGTTTTCGCTTTATAAGAGAAAGGATCGATCAATTGGAAACAACAAGTAAACAAGCACGTGTCCAGGTAGAACGCCCCATGCTAGCAATGATCGGCGTTTTAGTCGGGGCTTTTGTGGGGATGTTTTCAGAAACTTCTTTAAACATTGCTTTGCCCCAACTCATTCGTGCCTTAAATATTTCAACCGCTAGTGCTCAATGGCTCGTCACAGGCTATATGTTAGTGATCGGGATCGTTTTGCCCTTTTCAAGCTTATTGACTAAATGGTTTTCTACCCGTCAATTAGTGATCTTTGGATTGAGTGATTTTCTTTTAGGTGCTATTATTTCAGCCCTTGCTGCTTTAGCTACTTTACTTTTGACTTTCGGTGAAAATATCGATCCAAGTGCTAAAGCAGCTACAGCCTTTACGACTGGGGTCCATTATGGGATCTACTTTACCATTGCATTAATTATTTTAGGTTTAATTATTTCACTTGGTTTGCGTAAAAAAGAAAAATAACCACAAAAAGTGGAGCGCCCAACATTTCTAAGGGAGCCCCACTTTAGTTTTACCTTAAAATATCGATCAAATTCTTATTAGCTGCTTGACGGGCTGGTAAGAGTCCAAAAATGATCCCAACTGCTGTCGAGACCCCAAATGCCAATAAAAATGAATTGAAGGTCACCACAGCTGTGATATCGCCTGGTATAAATTTGGCGATCGCATGCGCAAAAAGCCAGCCAAAGCCAAAACCGATCAAGCCACCACTGACAGTCAACATGATCGCTTCCAGCAGAAACTGGAATAAGATATTGCTTGGTGTGGCTCCGATCGCTAACCTGATCCCGATCTCTTGCGTACGCTCAGAAACTGAGATATACATCATATTCATGACCCCGATCCCAGCGATAAACAACGAGATCCCGGCGATCGCACTGATGAAAAGAGTCAAGGTATCCATCGTCTTAGAAAGTTGTTCTAGCATACTTCCCAGATCCAAGAAAGCATACTCACCTTGATCTTTAGCAGTCGCATTCTTTTTCAAATAATCAACAACTTTATTAGTTACTTCAGAAGCATTTTCTCCCTTGGCGATCGTCAACTTCAAAGTATTTCCCTGTGTCTTACTTATTCCATTAGCAAAGTAAACATCTTTAGGGACGATCACATCCCCTGAAGTTGGATCATTTATATCAGCTAACTGATTTTGACGATAGATCCCAGCGACGACATAATTGGTGTTATTGATAAAGACAGGCGTACCGATCGCACTTTTAATATCCTTATATTCACGTTTAGCTAACTCCTTAGTGATCAATACTTGAGGTCTAGCTTGTAAGAAAGTCTGCTGTGTAAAATTCTTACCTTCTACGATCAATGAATCAGCGATCGGCTTAGTCGTTACGCCCAACGAGACCGTTGTATCAGCATCATTGCCAAATTGAGCATAGCTTTGAATACCGGCCTTTTTAGTATCGAGCTGAGCTTTTTGGACTTTGCCCGAGAAGTTTTGTTCGATCGCTAAAATATCATTTTGCTTAAAGCCGACCGCCTTTGGATCAGTCGACATAAACTCGATCGTTGTTGTCTGTTCCCCACTACCAGTTAGCTTAAAATTATTGATCAGCTTCTTTTTGACCCCATTTCCTAGGGCAATGATCGTGATCACCGCTGCGATCCCGATAATGATCCCGATCATCGTCAAAAAACTACGCTTGGGATTGACTTTTAACGATTGCCACGCTGTTTTCAGTAATTCGATAAACTTCATTAGCTTCTCCCCTTTGCCTTATGCTCTGTATCTTCTGTCAAACGTCCATCTAAAATATGTACCAGACGATCAGCTTGAGCTCCCACATTCGGATCATGGGTCACGATAATGATCGTTGTATCGTTATCGTGGTTCAGTTGTTTGAATAAAGCCATGATCTCCTTAGACGTTTCACTGTCTAAAGCACCAGTCGGCTCATCTGCGATCAAAAATTTAGGCTTGGTCACGATAGCCCGGGCGATCGATACTCGCTGTTGCTGGCCCCCTGAAAGATTTTTAGGTAATTGGTCTTCATAGCCTGCCAAACCTACCGCCTTTAAAACTTCACGGACACACTCCTTGATATATGCTCGTTTTTGCCCCGCATATAATAAAGGCAATCCGACATTTTCTGCGATCGAAACATTTTGGATCAACTTGAAGTTTTGAAAGACAAAACCCACATTTTGATTTCGTAAACTAGAAAACTGAGCCCGCGTATATTCATGGATCGGATGTTCATAGTAGAAATAAGTTCCTTCAAATTGGTCATCCAAAAAGCCAATGATATTGATCAAAGTCGATTTCCCCGAACCTGATTGGCCCATGATCGCCAAAAATTCACCTTGAGCGATCGTTAAATTGATATCATGGAGCACATGATAGCTGTTTGGACCTTGAACATATGACTTATTGATATTTTTTAGCTCAATCATTGATCTCAACTGTTTTTCCATCTTTTAACCCCTTATCTGGATCAACAATGACCCGTTGGCCTTTATTCAATCCACTCTTAACGATAAAACTTCCATTAGATTTTGTTCCAGTAACTGCGACCCGTTTAGCTTTACCAGCTTCCACGACATAGACATGACCAGCTTTGACACTAGACTGTGGAATTTGCACTCCTGTTTGGGTGATCATTACATTGAGTGTTTGACCTGCCATAAATTTCGTACCGTCTAACGGAGCTGTTAATTCATATTTAGAATCGTTGGCCTTACTATTTTGTGCTGGTGTATTGGCTAAATAACCTAAATTGGTCGTTTGCTCATGCTTAGTTGCTAAGGCTGTCACCTTGAGCTCCTGACCGACTTTAACTTTCGGATAATCATATTCTGAAAGTTGGGTACTCAACTGGAGATCATCTGAAGATAACGTCACACTTGGTTGCCCAGTTTTATCATATTCAACGGTTACCGTGCCCGCAAATGGTGCAGTCACAGTTCCATTGACGCGCCCATTAAGTGTATTTAGTTTATTTTGCGCATCGGTCACTTCCCCACGGGCGTCTTCGAGTTGGTTACGTGCAGTCGTTACTTGGGTCTGCATTTCAGTATAACCTTCATCCTCGCGACTCAGTTGAGCTAACTGTCTTTGTGCTTGTTCGACCGCTTGTTGTTGTTGATTGACTTGTCGTTGCGCTTTAGCCAAAGCTTGGCGGGCCTCCGTTGCTTGTTCCTCATAGGATTCGCTAAAAGTCGTCATCACCGCTTGACCTTGCTCCACATGGTCGCCATTCTGAACGGTCACACTTTGCGCTTTGCCTGAAGTTGGTGCTAAAACTTGAGTTCTAACGGCTTCAACTTTCCCCGAATAAGTCAATGGAGCTGCCTGACTGACCTTGACCGTTGCATATTTCTTATTTTCAGCGGCAGGCGTACTTTTTTTCAATGTACCATAAACTAAGTTTCCCACCATCACTAAGACGACTACCCCCAATAGGATCTGCCACCATTTGAATCTTTTTTGTTTCATAAAAACTCTCCTTAACTATTTTTTACAAGTATACCCAGCAACCAAAAATCTTACAACCAGTTTCATTGTAAATAATTTTGAGCCTGCTAAAAAGCTTTTGAGCATAATTGGTCATTTTTGTCACATATCTGCACTAGATCCATGTTATAATAACCTGATTGCTTCTAAATTTTAGTAATTACTGAATTTAGGAGCTTTTTGCACGTTTCATACAGAAAGGATGATTTGCTTGGACAATGCAAAAAAAGCCGAACAAGCTCATGTTGATCACGTCGAAGAAGAGATCACGCGCCAACTCACGCTAAATGAACAAGAGTATCAAAAAGCTCAACTTGAAACTTCACTGGTCGAAAAAAATTACGGACAAAATGCCAAGATCAATACTTTCGAAGTCGATGATCAAATGGAGACCAATGCCGAAGTTCAACAACAAAAGCAACTGGTCGCCAAAAACTTAGAAAACGAAAAGATCTTAGCCAAACAAGTCAAGACCTTAAAGCAACTCAAAAACTCGCCTTACTTTGGGCGGATCGATATCCTTGATCCAGGTGAAAAAACTCCCGAGACCCTTTATATTGGGACCGCATCCCTTGTAGATGAACACCAAAACTTTTTGATCTATGACTGGCGAGCTCCGATCTCCTCGATCTATTACAATGGGACTTTAGGAAAAGTTACTTACGAAACACCGATGGGCGAATTGGAGACGACCTTACAAAAGAAACGCCAATTTACGATCGTTGAAGGACAGATCAAAAATATGTTTGACACTAATGAAACAGTCGGTGATGAAATGCTCCAACAAGTTTTAGGTGAACATAACGATGAATATATGAAAAATATCGTAGCAACGATCCAAAAAGAACAAAACGATATCATCCGTGATACCAAACATGAATTATTACTAGTTCAAGGGGTGGCGGGCTCAGGAAAGACCTCAGCCATCTTACAACGGATCGCCTTTTTGCTCTATCATAGTCGTGATAAACTCTCAGCCGATCAGATCGTCTTATTTTCACCTAATTTGCTCTTCAGTCACTATATCTCTGAAGTTTTGCCAAGTTTAGGCGAGCGTAATATGCGTCAAGTAACACTAGCTGAATTTTTAGCGCAACGTTTCCAAGGCTTAAAGGTCGAAACTCTCTTTGATCGCTATGAAAAGCAACGCACCCTTACAACTACCCAAAAAAAGATCCGTGCTAAAAAAGAAGAAGCTAGCTTTATGGAAATAGTCCAAAAATATCTCGAGCACCTAACTCCAGCTGAACTCTGCTTCAGTGACATCACTTTAGATGGTGGACAAGTCTTCTTCTCCAAAGCAGAGATCACCGAGATCTACCAAGGGCTCCCCTTGAAGATGAAGCCAGCTCAACGCTTCCATGAGACCAAAAACATCTTGATCAAGCGCCTCAACCGGCGGATAAAGCAAGAAGCCAAAGCCAACTGGGTCTTAGAAAAAATCGATAATTTAGATGACCGTCAATACTATGACTTATTGGGTACTAAGACACGTGGGCGTTTCCAAGCCGTTGATGATGAGATCGATCATTTAGCACGTAAGATCGTTGAACGAAAATTTGCGATCGTCTATGATGCGCTCTATAACGATTATTTCTTAGATATTTATGCGCAATACCAACACTTTTTAGCCCAAACTTTACCTGAAAGTGTCGCTGAATTCAGCGAGCGCCTGGAATTTCATCAGATCGCGTTGGAAGACTGTGCACCACTGCTTTACCTACGCGATCTTTTGACAGGGAGAGGGCAAAATCAAGGGATCGTACATCTTTTTGTCGATGAGATGCAAGACTATACTTTGCCACAACTGATCTATCTTAAACACTGTTTCCCTCAAGCCAAATTGACTCTACTAGGTGATAGTGAACAAGCCCTCTTCAATCCGCTCCAAACACCGCAAGCACTGCTGAATTCACTTAAAAAAAATCTCAAGCCGCGTTCGAGTCACGTAGTTTCGTTAAATACGAGTTATCGTTCGACCGCACAGATCACCGACTTTATGAAGGCTTTATTGCCTGATGGAGCTACGATCAACTCATTTACGCGGGATGGCAAATTACCCCAGATCATCGCTTCACCCGATCAAGCAACTGGACTGATAGCCTTGAACAAAGCCCTACACCAACAGCTTACGACAAATGATACCGTGGCATTGATCACTAAAGACCTTGCGCAAGCCCAAACACTTTACCAACAGCTTCACCGTGAATTTTCGCCAACTCTGATCGGTGATCAAGATCGGGCTTTACCAAAAGGAGTCGTTATCTTGCCGATCTATCTCGCTAAAGGTCTTGAATTTGATGCTGTTATCGCTTATGATATCTCAAAGGAAAACTACCCCCTATCTGACCTGGGGATCTTGTATACGATCTGTTCACGTGCGATGCATGAATTGACCTTGATAACGATCGGTGAACCTTCACCGCTTTTGCGGCAACTTTCACCTAAGCTTTATACACTTAAAACTGAATTAGTGCTTAAGTAGCAAAAATTTTTTAATTTTATTCCTTTTTTGCTTGCACAAAATTACTCAATCATATATACTAATTTATGTATTGAGTGATGCCATTTTAGCTCAGCAGGTAGAGCACCACCATGGTAAGGTGGGGGTCACCGGTTCAAGTCCGGTAAGTGGCTGACGTTAAAGACCCGTAAATTAAAATTTACGGGTCTTTTTTTAATAATTTTTCTTATTTAACTCCAGTGTTGGTGCTTGTCTCGGACTAGCATCTGTTATATTCAAGCTATCAAACATATTGGAGTGATCACAATGGAAAATGATTTAGAACTGACCAATTTATTATTTCAACTAAAAACTTTTGCCGACAGCTTAGCCTTGCAACTATTGGTCAAAAAATACCAGCCAATGATCTTAAGCTTGATCGGTCATTTTCACTTACAATTTTTAGATACTGATGACCTCCTGCAAGAGGCGCGTATCATTTGTTATCAAACAGCTTGTTCCTTTGATCCCACTAAAGCCAACATTACTTTTGGTGCTTACTTTAAACTCAGCCTCTGTAATCACTTTCGTTCGCTCTTGCGGCGTGAAAATGCCCAGAAACGGCTGCTTGAAAAACAGGTCATTTCCCTTGAAGCATTGCTTTATGAAAAAGGCGATGTTTTGCCGATGACGCCCTGTGATCTTGAATTAAGGATCGAACTTGAATTACTTTTGCAGAAGTTGCCGACCTTACTCACCCCTTTGGAATATCAAGTTTTTTGTGCTTATCTTCATTACCAAAAAGCGTCTCTTGTTGCCCAAAAACTCGAGTTAAGTCAAGCCCAGATCAATAATGCTATGCAACGCTACCACCATAAACTAGCCCGCTGGTATCAAAAAAATGGTCAGTCTCCTATTTAGAATAGGACACTAACCATCTGGATTATTTAATTTTTAGTAACAAATGATATATCCTGGGAAGAAATTCATCCCGTGATGGTGTTTACCATAACAATCTTTTTTAGGTACTTTTGGTTTATGGCAATGTTTCGGATAATTCAATGGTGGACAGTAACGATTGATCAAGGTCACTTGGTTTTCACCTGTGTTTACTTGGTGGGTAAGATACCCTTTGATCTGTGTGACTTCTACAACTTGATATTTGATGGCTTTACCATTTTGTTTTGCTGGCAGATCTTTCCATGTGTATTGCCAGTTGTTCTTAGCGCTAAGTTCAACTTTACCACCGTAGATCTGACCGTTAGCATAAAGCTGTACTTGGACAGATTTAGGACGAGCGCATGCGTAGTTATTGTTGTCTTGCCAGATCTTTTTGACTTCAAACTTAGTTGTCGCTGGTTGATAGCTATTGATCAGATCGTAGCCATTGACCTTTGTTTGGTAGTCTTCGACTGGTTCTTCGGTAATAGCATAATTGATCTTCTTACCTAAATAATATTCAGGAACATTTTTAAAGCTATATTGCCAGTTATTTTTAGCTGTTACGACCTTACTTTGAACTTTGTGACCGTTAGCGATCAAATTGACGACGATCTTTTCGGGACGTTTACCATCTTGGTTATTTTTATCTTCCCAAGTCTTTTTCCCTGAAATATCGATCATTTTAGCTTTATTGACGACATGTTTGAGTAATGGGGCTCCCATCACGAATTCAGTCGCTTTGATCTTGAGTTTTTCATCAGTAGCTTGATAGCCTTCAGGTGCCTTAGTTTCAACTAAGGTGTAGTTATCACGCAATAAACCTGTGATCTGGGCAGTACCATCAGCACCAGTCGTCACAGTCTGAACACGTTCTCCAGTTGAATCCCGGATCACATCAAAAACAGCGCCAGAAAGTGGTTCACCTAATTGATTTTCTTTATGAACTTTGAGCGTGTAAGTGTGACCCGTTGCATTCCCGCTGGAAGTTTGATAGACAACATTAGCTGTATATTCGATCGGTTCTAAGTTATCAGCCGTCATTTGTGCTTTGTTGCTAAAAGCTTCGCCAGGTACTGGATCATGGGCTACTTCAACTTGATAAACGATCAAATAGCCTTCGCCATTGATATCACCTAAGTCAATGTCAAAGCTTCTTTGATCAGCTGCCACATTGACTTTATATTGCGAGGTCACATCAACTTCATTAGCCAAGAAAAAGCCATTACTACTGTTTCCAGTTTGAGTTAATTTCCAATCACCCTTCTTGATCGTAAAGCTACCAGCTTTATATTTCAAGCCAGCTGAAACCAACGTATCCTTGATCTTAACATTTTGGTAATCTTTCTTACCGCCGTTGACCCGGATCGCATATTGGATCACTTTGCCTTTTCCATCTATAAACCATGTAGACTTAGAAAATGCTTCGGTAGAATCATCATGTCGGTTTTCATAATCGATCTCGCCTAAAGGTTTGACTTGACCATCAACATCAAGTGTCAACATGAGCTTTTTACTTTCTTTAACGACCTTAGTATCAACGCGTAAAGCCAAGGTGAGCGTTCCAGTGATATCGGAATGCTTTTCCACAAAGTCAGTATAGACCATCTTGATCTGCTTGTTAGCTGCATCGATCTTTGCGTGAGCTACAACATTTCCTTGTGTATCCTTGATCTCAAAATTAGTATTGCGTACCGAACGTAACTCAGCTGGCAATTGGATGAGCGAATAATCGCCTTCTTTGACTTGATTATTAGGCAAGGTAAAACCCATTTTTAAGGTCAAGTCAGTGTATTGGTCGATCTTTGTTACTGCTTTTCCATCAGCTGTTAACGACAATTGTTTCACATCAGCAATAACTTTGGTCGGCGCCCGTGGATTGATCTCAGACACCGCTTCTTTTTGGACTACCTGTGTATTTGTTTCAGGTCGAGCAGTATTATCAGCAGATGTTGTTGTTTTCTGCGCTACCTCCTGCTCTTGGGCAGCTTGTTCTTTGGTGGTAACTACACTAGTCGCTTGTTGCTCACTTTGAATGTCATCTGCAACTGCTACTAGTGGTATCGTAAAGAACGCACCAATGAACGCTAGTAACACCAAGTAAACACTCATTTTTCTTCTCATTTTTATTCCCTCCAAAAACACCCGAAATGTTCAATAAAGTTTTAAATACCTAATATCGGTCATGCACTACTAACAATTAAATAATACCACATTTTTTTAATTTGTACATAATTATTTTTTAATGTATATTCAACTTAAATACACACATTTACATAAAAGTTATTAATAATAAATACATTTATTTTTATGCTCTATAATTGCTAGTGATATCAATATTTCACAACTTATTCGAACGCAATTGACCAAAAAAGTTCACTGCGAATTTAGGCTAAGTCTTATCCAGCTAATTTTAGTCTTCTACACTACAAAAAGACGATCGCAACTAGCCTCTATGAGCCAGATACGATCATCTTTATGCATTCATATGTATTCCAGTTGCACATAAATAACCTTACTGAAATATTCCCCTTTTTTACCCGACATATGCCTTACAACACTTGAGAAATAGCAGAAAAAAAGCCGCAACCAGTTAAAAACTGATCACGACTTTGGACGCGTAGCAACTTCCTACCCTCGCAAGGGGCGATCCCCTAACTACTATCGGCGTTATAAAGCTTAACTTCTGTGTTCGAAATGGAAACAGGTGTGACCTTTATGCGATCATCACTACACTAAGCGGAAGACGGGATTCGAACCCGCGACCCCCACCATGGCAAGGTGGTGTTCTACCACTGAACTACTTCCGCAAAAACGCGTGGCAACTTCCTACCCTCGCAAGGGGCGATCCCCTAACTACTATCGGCGTTA